>Ga0256405_10000562_pt1 | contig 121984 bp, 92 predicted proteins | sample RumenRJG_02DNA_FD_189096 | JGI IMG/M metagenome (GOLD analysis project Ga0256405, IMG submission 189096) | Bovine rumen microbial communities from Lethbridge, Alberta, Canada - RJG_02 | ecosystem: Host-associated > Mammals > Digestive system > Stomach > Rumen | place: Canada: Alberta... | reverse complement strand
CGCCATACAAAAACATCCCCCTGAGAATCGCAAATCCGGATACGGAGCAGAATCCTCAGGGGGATGTCCAAATATGGAAATCTCAGAGACTTAAAATAGTCACCCTTTTTCAGCGGCCTCCGAAAAACGCGTAGGGAAATCAAGGAAATCGCTGACTTATAGCCATTTGCCGGTCATGAAGAATGTCCCGCCCCCCTTGTGCCTTCGGAACGGATTTCCTTCTGCTTGCTCTTCCGTAGCTGCGTGCCCAGGCGCCCGGCCTGTAGCCGCCGGAGACGGAATATTCCGTCGGCGGTGCCGCTATAAAAATGTCGCGAATAATGCATTTTTTCCCGGGCGGCGTTTGCTTAAAAGATCCTCAAGGCTAAATCGTGGAAAGCCCGGCTAAATCGGGGGAAGGAATGATTCAGCGCTATTCCTGCATGAATTTCTTGCCGCTGCCCCAGGCCTGGCCGACGACTTCGCCGAGGCCGCGGTAGGTGATGCCGGCGGCGTCGAACACGATGGGCTTGAGCTTGCCGAGGTCGATGCGGCCCTGCTCGTCGAGGATGCTCTCATCAGCGCTCATATTGACGACTTCGCCGATCAGGAAGCCGTCCTCGAAGCGGGTGACCTTGCATTCCAGGGTCAGCGGGTACTGGTCGATGATGGGGGCGTCGACGTTGGGGCTGGGCGTGACGGTGAAGCCGGTCCGGGCCACTTTGTCGGGAACTTTGGACGCGCTGACGGAGCCGAAGTAGTCGGATTCGGCGACGGTGCGCTCATCGGCGAAACTGATAGTGAAGGCGCCGGTCTTCCGGAAGTTCTCGGTGGTCTTGTGCTCGGACAGGCTGATCATGATGTGGTTCTGGTCGTACTGTCCGCCCCAGGCGGCCATCATCACGTCGGGGTTCTTGTTCTCGTCCCAGGTCGCGATCATGATGCACGGCTGGGGCGTGGTGACGAGGGCGTGGGCGGCCCCGAAATTCTTCCGTCCGGCCACTTCCTGCAGGGGAGCGGGGGTGCCGTCCGTTTCCGGTTCATTGGTCTGAGCGTTGTGGCAGCCGGAGAGCGCCACGAGGGCCGCCGCGGCGGCCGCAAGATATCGAGATGTCGTTTTCATGCAGCAAAAATAACAAAAAGCCTTGAAATAACTGTCATTCAGCAACCCCTGCTGCGCGGCGAGGTTGGCAGCACGTCCTCTAGCTTCCCGACGGGAATCCTCCGTCAGCCGTTGGTGTAACTTTCCCAGCGCGCGCGTTCGCGCTCGAGGGCCGATGCGTCCAGTTGGACGCCCGGTTTGAAGACGGCCGTTTGGATTTCCTTTCCGCGGAGGCTCCAGTTGCCGACGACCTCTCCGTCCTGGAGGATGACATTCCAGAAGGTGCCGGTGTTGTCGTGGGCATGGTGCCGGAAATCCGGGTGAAGGGCGACGTGGCGGCTCTTGTAGCCGATCAGGTATTCGTCGAATGCGGGAAGCAGGTGGATACGCCCGCTCCGGAATCCGCGCAGGCGGCATCCCTCATGCAGGTAGAAGACCAGCCCTCTCCATTTCTCCCGGGAGAGTTCGCCGCCCAGGGCGCCGATCCCGCTTTTGCAGTCGGAGATATTCAGGCCGCTCCACCAGACGAAGTCTTCCAGCGTGGCGGGGCCGTGGCTGCGGAAGTATTTGCGGGCCAGCAGGGCCAGGGCTTCCTCCCTGGGCGGGAGGGGCTTCTGCGCGATGCGTTCGGAGGTCAGCGCCAGTGTCCGTTTCCTGGGGTGGAGGATGCCGGAGCAGAGGGTGCCGGACAGTTCCGCGAGGCGGATGTGATAGGAGAGGCGGTGGTCATCCATGTGGATATCCCTTTCTGCAAGGGCACGTGCGAGGTCTTCTTTCAGGACATCCGCCCTCCCGGAAATGATTTCTTCGAAGAGGGCGCTGATCCGGTCTTCTTCTTTCCGGGGGATGTCGATGGCGTTGGCGTGCATCCACCCCCGAAGGCCGCCCAGGGCCTTTTTCCGGCAGAGTGACAGCATCCAGGCGTAATCTTCCGCGGTGACAAGCTGCCAGGTCGTCCGGAAAAGGTGCGTGCGGATGATGCTGCCGCTGTCGAAGTCGCGGGCGAACGCCTTCGCCGAAGGTCTTTGGGTCCGCATCGCCACGGCCCAGCGCATCATGCTGTACTCCTGCGCCTGCATGGCTCCCATCCACGCCACCACGTCGTGGGGCGAAGTAAACTGCGGGCAGATGAGCTGCTGGCCGAGCAATCTGATCGAGATGGGATTCATATGACAAAGATACGTAAAATCCCGTTTCGCCTGCCGCCCGCCGCCATGTCTGAAATATTTGTTATCTTCGCAAATGGAAGCGCATGATTCCGATGAAGATCGAAGAAGCCATCGTATATGTCCTTGCATCGTCCGGATACGGCATGAAGACGGAGCAGATCGCGCGCGAGATCAACGCCCGCGGCCTGTTCGTCCGCAGGGACCGCACGCCGGTGGACGGGAAGATGGTATATGCCGTGGTGATGTCGCATCCGGAGATTTTCTGCAAATCGGAAGGAAGGATCCGCCTGATGATGTAGTCGGGCGTCGGCTTGCGCTTTTGTTAAAGAATCAGATATATGGCACAGCAAACCTACCCGTGCGAGAACTGCCGGTTCCGCGCCCATTATGACAAGAATCCCAAATCGGTCCTGGGCCGCTTCTGGCGGTGGCACATCAATTTCTGCCCTGGATTCAAGGCATTCTTTACCCATCAGGATGCGGAGACGCAGGCTGCGCTCCGTGAGAAGTACGATTTTACAAAGTATCGGTAGCGGCCATGATCAAGATGTTTGTCATGCAGACCTGCCCGGACTGCGAATATGTGGAGAAGCAGGTCGAAGGGAATCCCGGATTCGAGGTGATCGATATCGGGAAGCACGTCCGTAACTTGAAACAGTTCCTGGACCTGCGGGATTCCTGCCCGGCTTTCGACGAGGCCAAAAAGATCGGAGATGTCGGGATTCCGTGCTATGTGCTGGAAGACGGCACGGTCACGCTGTATTCGAAGGACGTCGGCCTCGAGCCGCGACCCGCGGGATCCGGCGCGTCGTGCAGTCTCGACGGCAGGGGGTGCTGACCGAGACGATGAACGGTCTGCTGGCGGTATTTCTTCCTAAAATAATTTAATAAAAAAAATTAAAATTTTTTGCCGAAGTTTTAAAAACTCTTCGTATCTTGCAATCGGAAAAGCAAGACAGGCAGTGATACACTCGTTTAGCAACTTTTTTAAGCAGCAGTCTCGTAACCAGCAGGTTCCGAGTGCTTCTGCGTGTGTATAACACCAGCCTTATGCGACGCATCCATAAAAGAGGCAGATAGGAATTGACAATACAGCGGCTGGCCCGGCGGGGCCAGCCGCTTTTCTTTTCAAGACGGTTTTTTATTGTGTTTTATTCTTAAGGTTTCATTGTTATGGACAGATCTGATTTAGTCAAGGAGTCCTTCGTGAAGAAGGAAGTCCCCGCCTGGACCCCCACAGGCAAAACCTCCGATTATTTCGGAGAGCTGGTCTTCGACCGCAAGAAGATGTGCAAATATCTGGATGCGGTGAGTCTCCATGCCTTGCTCGACTGTATCGAAGGCGGCAAGCCGCTCGACCGTGAAACGGCGGACGGCGTCGCCCGAGGAATGAAGGAATGGGCCATCGAACATGGCGTGACGCATGTCACTCACTGGTTCCAGCCCCTGACCGATGGTACCGCTGAAAAACACGACTCGCTCATCGACTACGATGGCAAAGGCGGTGTGATCGAAACCTTTGACGGAAAGATGCTTGCCCAACAGGAACCGGATGCGTCCTCCTTCCCGAGCGGTGGGATCCGGGCTACTTTCGAGGCCCGTGGCTATACCGCGTGGGATCCGACATCGCCCGTCTTCATCCTCGATGACACCCTTTGTATCCCGACCGTCTTCATCTCTTACACCGGCGAGGCGCTCGACTACAAGACCCCGCTGAAAAAGGCTCTCAAGGCCGTCAGTGACGCGGCCGTGCCGATTTGCCGGTATTTCGACCCCGACGTGAAAAAAGTCTATTCCTATCTGGGTTGGGAGCAGGAGTATTTCCTGGTAGATGAAGGCCTGTACGCCGCCCGCCCGGACCTGATGATCACCGGCCGCACGCTGTTCGGCCACAATTCCTCCAAGAACCAGCAGCTTGACGACCATTATTTCGCCGCCATCCCGCCGCGCGTGGCCGCCTTCATGCGCGACCTGGAGTTCGCCGGTCACCGTCTGGGAATTCCTATCAAAACCCGGCACAACGAAGTCGCTCCGAATCAGTTCGAACTGGCGCCCATCTACGGGGAAACAAACCTTTCGAACGACCAGAACCAGCTCGTCATGAACCTGATGAACCGGATCGCGCGCAAGCACGGTTTCGTGGTGCTCCTCCATGAAAAGCCGTTCGACGGCGTGAATGGTTCCGGCAAGCACAACAACTGGTCGCTCGGTACGGACAAGGGCACCCAACTGCTGGCGCCGGGCAAGGACGCAAAGGGCAACCTGCAGTTCGTCACGTTCTTCGTGAACGTTCTTGCGGCCGTGCAGAAGCACAATGCGTTGCTGAAGGCCACCATCGCCAGCGCGACGAACGCCCATCGCCTGGGAGCCAATGAAGCGCCGCCCGCCATCGTCTCCGCCTTCCTCGGGCGTACGATGACCCAAGTGCTGCGCAAGCTGCTGGAAGTCCCCTCGGACACGCCGATCGAGATCGCGGGAAAGAAAGGGAAGAGCGTGGGGCTCGTGGAGATTCCGGAGATTTTCGTGGACAACACGGACCGTAACCGGACTTCGCCGTTCGCCTTCACGGGCAATCGTTTCGAGTTCCGCGCCGTGGGGTCCTGCGCCAATTGCGCCGGCGCGATGACGACGCTCAACGCCGCCGTCGCCGAGCAACTGATCTCGTTCAAGGATGCCGTTGAAGCGGAACTCGCCAAAGGCAAGGAGACGAATGTCGCGATCATGGATGCGCTCAAACCCATCATCAAGTCAGTGATCGACGTGGTCTGCTTCGACGGGAACGGTTACACGGAAGCGTGGAAGAAGGAGGCGGTCCGCCGCGGCCTCGACATCGAGACTAACGTACCGAAGATGTTCTGCGAATTCACCAAGCCTGCCTCCGTGGAGATGTTCACCAAGACCGGCGTCTATACCGAGAAGGAGCTTCTGGCCCGCAATGAGGTCAAGTGGGAGACCTATGTCAAGAAGGTGCAGATCGAGTCCCGCGTGATGGTCCGCATGGCCATCAATCACATCATCCCAGCCGCGACCGCCTACAAGGCCGCTCTGCTGAAGGAACTGTCCCTCGCGAAGGAAATCTACGGCAACCTGGACACCTGTACCACGGAACTGCGCATTCTCGATATCATCAACAAGCGCGTCGAGGAGGTCGGGACAAAGGCCCTGGCCATGAAGGAGGCCCGCAAAGCCGCCAACGCCATCGAGGACGAGTATGAGCGTGCGCTGGCGTACCACGAGATTGCGGAGAGTCTGTACGACCTGCGCAAGCCGATCGACAAACTCGAAGAAGTGGTCGACAACAAGCTGTGGCCGCTGCCGAAGTACCGTGAACTGCTATTCATCAGCTAACTGATATGAATCAAGGATTATATGATGCGGCATCGGAACATGATGCCTGCGGTGTCGGCATGGTAGTCAATATCCGTGGCGATAAATCACACGAGTTGGTGGACAACGCCCTGACGGTGCTCGAGAACATGAGCCACCGCGGGGCCGAGGGAGCCGACGGAAAAACGGGCGACGGAGCCGGAATCCTGGTCCAGATTCCCCACGAATTCATTCTTCTGCAAGGGATTCCCGTTCCCGAAAAAGGGCGTTACGGGACCGGCCTGGTATTCCTGCCCAAGGATGCCGGCCGTCGCGACAAGGTCCTGGAGGACGTGCGTGCGGAGGTGGAGCACGAGGACTGCATCCTGAGCCATGTCCGGGAGGTGCCTGTCAACCCGGCCTGCCTGGGTGAGGAGGCCTTGAAGGAAGAGCCCTTCACGGTGCAGATCTTCGTGATCAGCAAGGAGTTCGTCGAGGGCGATGCTTTCGAACGGAAACTCTACCGTATCCGCAAACATGTCGAACGGTACCGGAAGGATTGCTACATCTGCTCTTTGTCCGCGCGGAATATCGTGTACAAGGGCATGCTGACGAGCCGTCAGCTGCGCGAGTATTTCACGGACCTGACGAGCCCGTGGTTCACCAGCGCGATGGCGATCGTGCATTCGCGGTTTTCGACGAACACGTTCCCGCAGTGGAGCCTGGCGCAGCCCTTCCGGATGCTCTGCCACAACGGCGAGATCAACACCATCCGCGGCAACCGGAGCTGGATGCAGGCCCGTCAGAGCGTGCTCAATTCGGGGGCATTGGGCGACATCGGCGACCTTACCCCGGTCGTCCAGCCCGATATGAGCGATTCGGCCAGCCTGGACAATGTCCTGGAGTTCCTGGTCATGAGCGGTCTCAGCCTTCCGCAGGCCGTGTCCGTATTGATGCCGGAAAGTTTTGACGGGACGAACCCCATCTCGGAAGACCTGCGCGCCTTCTACGAGTATCATTCCATCCTGATGGAACCATGGGACGGCCCGGCCACGCTCCTCTTCAGCGACGGCCGCTACGCCGGCGGGATCCAGGACCGCAACGGGCTGCGTCCCGGGCGGTATACAATCACAAAACGGGGCATCCTGGTCGTCGCCAGCGAGGTCGGCGTGCTGGACATCGATCCGTCCGAAGTCGAATGCAAGGGCCGCCTGGAGCCTGGCAAGATGCTGCTTGTCGACACGAAGGAGGGAAAGATCTGGTATGACGCCGAGATCAAGGAGAAACTTGCGTCCGAACACCCTTACCGCAAATGGCTCTCCGCCGGTCGTATCCAGTTGGAGGACCTGCACAGCGGCCGGAAGGTCGAGCACAACGAGGCGGATCTCCTGCACAAGGAGCGCCTCTTCGGCTGCACGGCCGAAGACATCGAAAACACGCTCCGGCCCATGTGCGAACGCGGGATCGAGCCGACCTCCTCGATGGGCAACGATACACCGCTTCCCGTCCTGACGGAGCGTCCGCAAAGCTTCTTCAATTATTTCCGGCAGCAGTTCGCGCAGGTGACCAATCCGCCCATCGACTCCATCCGCGAACAGATGGTGATGTCGTTGTTCGAGTACATCGGACGTGTCGGCACGGGCATCCTGACGCCGGACGAGGACAACTGCAAGATGGTCCGCCTGCCGCATCCGATCCTGACCAACACACAGCTCGACCTGCTCTGCAACATCCGCTACAAGGGGTTCAAGACCGTCAAGCTGCCGATGCGCTTCGCTTGCTCGTCCGACACGGCTGCCGCGGCCGGCAATCTTCGGGAGGCCCTTGCGGACCTTTGCCGCAAGGCGGAACAGTGTGTGGACGAGGGCGTGAACTACATCATCGTGTCCGACCGGGACCTGGACGAGAAGCATGCCCCCATTCCTTCTCTGCTGGCTGTCAGCGCGGTGCACCATCATCTGATCGCTACGGGCAAGCGCGTGCAGACGGCGCTGATCGTCGAGAGCGGCGAAATCCGCGAGACCATGCATGCGGCGCTCCTGCTCGGCTACGGCGCTTCCGCAATCAATCCGTATCTCTCCTTCGCCATCATCTCCAGTCTCGCGCACGGCGGGAAGATCCAACTCAATTACGCCACCGCCCGTACCAACTACATCGAAGCGATGAAGAAAGGCCTGCTGAAGATCATGGCCAAGATGGGCATCTCCACCATCCGTTCCTACCGCGGCGCCAAGATCTTCGAGAGCATCGGTCTGGACGAGGGGCTGTTGCGCTCGTATTTCGGCACGGACCGTTCGACCATCGGCGGCATCGGGCTGGAAACGATCGCACGCGACGCGATGTGGTTCCATTCGCAGGCGTATACGGATGTCCCCGGGCTGGATTTCCTGCCCAATGTCGGGCAGTTCCACTACCGTAAGGACGGCATCGTGCATGCCTGGAATCCGGAGACGATCTCTTCGCTGCAGATCGCCACGCGGATGGGCAGTTACAAGAAATTCAAGGAGTTCACCGCCCGTGTCGACGGAAAGGGCGACCTGCTCTTCCTCCGCGACCTGCTGGATTTCAAGCGCGGCACGCCCGTCCCGCTCGACGCGGTGGAACCCGTGGAGTCCATCGTGAAAAAGTTCGTTGTGAGCGCGATGAGTTTCGGTGCCTTGAGCATCGAGGCCCACGAGGCCATCGCCATTGCGATGAACCGCCTCGGAACCCGTTCCAACACTGGTGAGGGCGGAGAGGACAACAAACGCTACCATACGGAAAGGGACGGCGTTTCGCTGTCCAGTAAGACCAAACAGGTGGCTTCCGGACGCTTCGGCGTAACGGCTGAGTATCTGGTCAACGCAGAGGAAATCCAGATCAAGATCGCCCAGGGCGCCAAGCCCGGCGAAGGTGGTCAGCTGCCCGGGTTCAAGGTCGACGCCATTATCGCGAGCACCCGCAATTCCATTCCGGGCATCTCGCTGATCTCGCCGCCTCCGCATCACGACATCTATTCCATCGAGGATCTCTCGCAGTTGATCTTCGACCTGAAGAACGTCAATCCTGCGGCCGCCATCAGTGTCAAGTTGGTCGCCGAGAGCGGCGTGGGAACGATCGCGGCCGGCGTGTCCAAAGCCAAGGCGGACTTGATTGTCATTTCCGGCGCCGAAGGCGGTACGGGCGCTTCGCCCGCTTCATCGATGCGTTTCGCCGGCATCAGTCCGGAGATCGGCCTGTCCGAGGCGCAGCAGACACTGGTCCGCAACGGCTTGCGCGGCCAGGTCCGGCTGCAGGTGGACGGACAACTCAAGACCGGGCGTGATGTCATCCTGATGTCGCTCCTGGGGGCGGACGAATTCGGTTTCGGCACGCTGCCGCTCATCGTGCTCGGCTGCGTGATGATGCGCAAATGTTGTTTGAACACCTGCCCGACGGGCGTGGCGACGCAGAATCCTGCGCTGCGCGAGCACTTCCGGGGAAAGGCGGAGTACCTGATCAATTATTTCACGTTCCTGGCGCAGGAAGTGCGGGAATACCTTGCCGAGATGGGATTCACGAAGCTGTCCGATATCGTCGGGCATACCGAGCTGCTTTTCCGCAAGGAAGTCGACTCATCCTCCAAAGCGGCGCGGGTCGACTTGTCGCGCGTCCTGTACCGCGAGGAAGGTTCGTGCGGCTGGTCCGGCGCGGCGCTCCATACGCTGCCGCCGGTCCGTGACCTCGAGATCATCAAGGCGGCGGAGCCTGCCGTCATGCGACAGGAAGAGGTCAGCCTGACGTTCCCGATCAGCAACACCGACCGAGCCGTCTGCGCAATGCTCAGCGGCCGTATCGCAGCCAGGTACGGCGCCGCAGGCCTGCCGGACGCCACCTTGAAAATCAAGTTCGAAGGATCGGCCGGCCAAAGTTTCTGCGCCTTCCTCGCCGCCGGTGTCGACGTGTGTCTGGAAGGGGAGGCCAACGACTATGTCGGCAAGGGCCTGTGCGGCGGGCGAGTGGCCATCCGCCCGTCCGTGCAGTCCTCTTTCAATGCGGAGGACAACATCATCGCCGGCAACACCTGCCTGTACGGGGCGACCGGCGGCGAGATGTATGTCGCCGGCCGGGTGGGACAGCGGTTCGCCGTCCGGAACTCCGGCGCGAAGGCGGTCGTGGAAGGAACCGGGGACCACTGCTGCGAGTACATGACGGGCGGCCGCGTGGTCGTCCTCGGGCCGGTCGGACGCAATTTCGCGGCCGGCATGTCCGGCGGCATGGCTTACGTTTACGACCCGGCCCACGTGTTCGATTACTATTGCAACATGGACATGGTCGAGATCTCCCTGGTGGACGACAAACTCGACCTCAGGGAACTTCATGACCTGATCGTGCAGCATCACCGCTACACCGGATCCCGGCTGGCCCGCCGTATCCTGGACGACTGGGACCGCTGTGCCGAAGATTTCATCAAGGTCGTCCCGATCGAATACAAGCATGTCCTCGAGCAGGAGCGCCTGCGCGCTCTGGAAGAGAAAGTACAGAATCTCCAATACCAATATTGATGCGCCATGGGAGACTTTAAAGCATTTCTTACGATATCCCGCAAAGAAGCCGGATATCGGCCCGTACACGACCGGATCCACGATTTCGGGGAAGTGGAGCAAACGCTCAACACCGGTGACCGCCGGCTGCAGGCGTCGCGCTGCATGGACTGCGGCGTCCCTTTCTGCAACTGGGCCTGCCCGCTGGGCAACCGCCCGCCGGAATGGAACGATGCGCTGTACAAAGGCGATTTCGAACAGGCTTACCGCCTGCTCAATGCCACCAACGATTTCCCGGAGTTCACCGGGCGGGTCTGTCCGGCGCTCTGCGAGAAAGCGTGCGTGCTCAATCTTACGCTGCACGAGCCGACGACCAACCGGGAGAACGAGGCGGCCATCACCGAAGTCGCTTTCCGCGAGAATTTCGTCCGTCCCGTCACGCCGGTCCGCAACGGCCGCAGCGTGGCCGTGATCGGCTCCGGTCCTTCGGGGCTGGCTGCCGCCAACCGCCTCAACCGCATGGGGTATACCGTGACGGTCTTCGAGAAGAATGAAAAGGCGGGCGGGCTTCTCCGTTTCGGCATCCCGAATTTCAAGTTGAACAAGACCGTCATCGACCGGCGTATCGCGTTGATGGAGCAGGAAGGCATCGTCTTCCGTTATGGCGAAAACGTCAGTTTCGAGGCGTTGCCGGTCGGATTCGATGCCTTTGTCATCGCCACAGGAACCCCGCAGGCGCGTGATCTGGCCGTGCCTGGCCGTGAGCTGAAGGGCGTGTATTTCGCCCTCGACCTGCTTGCGCAGCAGAACCGGGTGTTGTATGGCGCCGAGGTCCCCCCGGAAGAGCGGGTGAGTTGCAAAGGCAAACATGTGCTGGTGATCGGTGGAGGTGATACCGGTTCCGACTGCATCGGCACGGCGCACCGCCAGGGCTGCAAGTCCGTGATGCAGATCGAAATCATGCCCAAGCCACCGGAGGGACCGGACGATCCGGACAATCCCTGGCCCCTGTGGCCCCGTACGCTGAAGACTTCTTCTTCGCACGAAGAAGGATGCGAGCGGCGCTGGAGTGTCAATACGCTGCGTTTCCTGGGCAGGGACGGCGCGTTGACCGGGGTCGAGATCCAGCCCGTCGCGTGGGAGCCGGATCCTTCCGGCGGCCGTCCGAAGATGGTCCCTTCTGGCGAGCCGGAGGTGGTGGAAGCCGAGATCGTCCTGCTGGCGATGGGCTTCCTGAAGCCGCAGCTGCCTGCCATGGGGGAGAATGTATTCTTCGCCGGCGACGTGGCCAGCGGTCCGTCCCTGGTCGTCCGGGCGATGGCTTCCGGACACGCTGCCGCACAGGCGGTTAATGAGTATTGTATGAAGTTGTGATGCAAATGAATACGAAATATATCTTCATTACGGGCGGGGTGGTGTCTTCCCTCGGGAAGGGCATTATCTCCGCCAGCCTCGGGAAGTTGCTGCAGGCGCGCGGTTTCAAGGTGACCATCCAGAAATTCGATCCCTACATCAACATCGATCCCGGAACGCTCAATCCCTACGAGCACGGCGAATGCTACGTGACCGCCGACGGGATGGAGACCGACTTGGACCTGGGGCATTATGAGCGTTTCACGGGGATCCGGACGACGCGGGACAACTCTATCACCACCGGCCGCATCTACAAGACGGTCATCGACCGCGAGCGGCGGGGCGACTACCTCGGCAAGACCATCCAGGTGGTGCCCCACATCACCGACGAGATCAAGCGCAAGATGCTGCGGCAGGACGTGGAAGGGGAGTCGCTCGATTTCGTGATCACGGAAGTGGGCGGCACCATCGGCGATATCGAGAGCGCGCCTTTCATGGAGGCCATCCGGCAGTTGCGGTGGGACTTGGGGCGCGACGCCGTGTGCGTCCATCTGACCTACGTGCCCTACCTGAAGGCGGCCGAGGAACTGAAGACAAAGCCTACGCAACATAGTGTCAAGGAGTTGCAGGGGATGGGAATCCAGCCCGACATCCTCGTGCTGCGCACGGAACGGCATCTTGACGATGCCCTCCGGATGAAGGTGGCCTCTTTCTGCAACGTGGACTTGGAATGCGTGATCCAAAGTGAAGACCTGCCCAGCATCTACGAGGTCCCCGTGAACATGCAGCGCCAGGGACTCGATGCGGCCATCCTCCGCAAGATCGGCATCCCAGTGGGCGAAACGCCCGCGATGAAGTCGTGGCATGCGTTCCTGGAGAAGCAGCGCGGTGCAAGCGGCGCGGTGCACGTGGCCATGGTGGGAAAATATGACTTGCAGGATGCCTACAAGAGCATCCGCGAGAGTCTCTCGCTGGCCGGTATCTACGAAGGCGTGAAGGTGAAGATCCATTTTACGAACAGCGAGGAGCTCACGTCCGGGAACGTGGCCGGTCGCCTCGCCGGAATGGCCGGCGTGGTCATCTGCCCTGGTTTCGGACAGCGGGGGATCGAAGGGAAGATCCTCGCCGCGGAGTATGCCCGCACGCATGACCTGCCCTGCTTCGGAATCTGTCTGGGAATGCAGATGATGGTCATCGAGTTCGCCCGCAACGTTCTCGGTCTCGTGGATGCCGACAGCAGCGAAATGAATCCTGCCACGCCGCACAATGTCATCGATATCATGGAGGAGCAGAAGAGCGTCACGCAGAAGGGCGGGACGATGCGTCTCGGGGAATATCCCTGTGTCCTGCGTCCCGGCAGCCTCGCTTTCAAGGCGTACGGCGGCGTGGAGAGCGTCCGCGAACGTCACCGCCACCGGTACGAGTTCAACAATCGTTACCGGGAAGACTTCGAACATGCCGGCATGGAGTGCGTCGGCGTGAACCCTGACGCCGACCTGGTGGAAATCGTGGAGATTCCCTCGCTGCGCTGGTATCTCGGCACGCAGTTCCACCCCGAGTATGCGTCGACGGTGCTGCATCCGCATCCGTTGTTCATGAGTTTCATCAAGGCTTGTATCGGACATGGAACCATTGAAGCATGAGTGCGGTGTGGCGCTGATCCGCCTGCTGAAACCGCTTTCTTACTATGCGCGGAAATACGGCACGTCCCGTTACGGCCTGGAGAAGCTGTACCTGATGATGGAGAAGCAACACAACCGCGGCCAGGAGGGCGCCGGCCTCGCCTATGTGGACCTGGAAGCCGAACCCGGAACGGAATATATGTTCCGCGAGCGGGCGGAGGGACCGGGGGCGATTACGGAGATTTTCAAACGGGTGGGCACGTCGGCCGGCGCGCAGCTGTATATGGGGCATCTCCGCTATTCCACCACCGGGAAGAGCGGCTTGCGCTTCGTGCATCCTTTCCTGCGCCGCAACAACTGGCGGGCGAAGAACCTGTGCCTGTGCGGGAATTTCAACATGACCAATATCGACGAGGTCTTCCGCTTCCTGACCGCCCAGGGGCAGTCGCCGCGCTTGTACGGCGATGCGTATATCACGCTCGAACTGATGGGGCACCGGCTCGACCGCGAGGTGGAGCGCCTGTTCGGCGAGGCGAAGGACAAGGGGCTGGAGGGGCTTGGTCTTACGAGCTATATCGACGGCCATATCTGCATGGCCAACGTGCTGAAAACCACGATGTCACACTTCGACGGGGGCTATGTGATGTGCGGACTGACCGGCAGTGGCGAGATGTTCGCCGTGCGTGATCCCTGGGGCATCCGTCCCGCCTTCTATTACCGCGATGAGGAACTTGTCGCCTTGGCCAGCGAGCGGCCCGTCCTCCAGACGACTTTCAACCGGGAAGCCTCGGATATCTGCGAACTCCTTCCGGGACAGGCCCTGATCGTGCGGAAGAACGGGGAAAGCCTGCTGGAACAAATCCTGCCGGCGCAGCGCTTGAGCGCCTGCTCGTTCGAGCGCATCTATTTCAGCCGTGGCTCCGACGCCGACATCTATCGTGAACGCAAGAAACTGGGGGAACAGTTGACGGCGCCCATCCTGCAGGCCGTCGGCGGCGATATTGCGCATACGGTTTTCTCCTACATCCCCAATACGGCGGAGGTGGCGTTCCATGGAATGACGGACGGGATCCGGCGGCTCGACCATGATGTGCGTATCGAGAAGGTGGTCTGGAAGGATATCAAGCTTCGGACGTTCATCACGGAAAGCGCAGAGCGGAACGATCTCGCCGCGCACGTATACGACGTTACCTACGGTTCGCTGGTGCCGTACGAAGACAACCTCGTGGTCATCGACGACTCCATCGTACGCGGAACCACCCTGAAGGAAAGCATCTTCAAGATTCTCGACCGCCTGCATCCCAAGAAGATCGTGATGGTGTCGAGCTCTCCGCAGATCCGCTATCCGGACTATTACGGTATCGATATGTCGCACCTGGAGGAACTCTGCGCCTTCCGTGCGGCCATCGCTCTGGTCCGGGAGCGGGGCATGGAGCAGCTGATCATCGATACCTGCCGCTCCTGCTGGGAGAAACCGTTGGCCGCCAACCATGTCAGGAACATTTATGCGCCTTTCTCTGTCGGAGAGATCAATGCCAAGATCGTGGAGATGCTCCGTCCCGAGGGGATGCAGACACCTGTCGAACTGGTCTTCCAGAGCATAGAAGGCTTGCATCAAGCGTGTCCCGGCCACCCCGGCGACTGGTACTTTACCGGGGAGTATCCTACCCCCGGCGGCGTACGTCTCTGCAATGAGGCCTTCGTGGACTATGTCCGGAACGTATTGGGATTCCCATTGCAGCCTTAACGGGTATTATTCTTTAAAATATTAATTATTAGTTACTTGCGAAATAATATTTTCGCTTGTCAGGGGGGCTTTATACCCTTATGGACACAATCCGACGTAATAACAACAGTGTATGAAAAAGATTGAAGCCATCGTCCGCAAGACGAAGTTCGAGGAGGTCAAGGAGGCCTTGCTCGCAGCAGACATCAACTGGTTCGAATACCACAACGTGCATGGCATCGGCCAGAGCCGCCAGGAACGCATCTATCGCGGCGTCCAGTATTCCACGGACGTAATCGAGCGCGTGGCGCTGACCATCGTATGCCGCGACCGGTTTGTCGATCCGACCGTCGAGGTAATCCTCAAGACGGCCTCGACCGGAGAAATCGGGGACGGCCGCATCTTCATCAGCGATGTCATCGACACCTGGTCCATCCGCACGGGAGAGCACGGCGACACGGTGCTCCGGGACAAAAAGTAGAACCTCTTAAACGTATATAAAATGAACGACATAGCTATTTCCCTCGATACGGTCTGGATGTTGCTGGCCGCGATGCTGGTCTTCTTCATGCAACCGGGCTTTGCGCTGTGCGAAGCGGGATTCACCCGCAGCAAGAACACGGCGAACATCCTGATGAAGAACTTCGTGGACTTCATGTTCGGCTCCCTGCTTTTCTGGTTCGCCGGTTTCGGCTTCATGTTCGGCAGCGACGGCGCCGGTTTTATCGGTGCGCCAAACTGGGGCGACTTGTCTTTCTACAAAAGTGACCTGCCTGTGGAGGGCTTCCTGATTTTCGAAACCGTTTTCTGTGCCACCTCCGCCACGATTGTGAGCGGCGCGATGGCAGAACGGACGAAGTTTTCCATGTACCTGGTTTACAGCGCCATCATCTCCCTTATCATCTATCCCGTTGAAGGACATTGGACTTGGGGCGGCGGCTGGCTTGCAGACCTCGGCTTCCACGATTTCGCCGGATCGGCGATCGTCCACAGCGTCGGTGGCGTACTGGCTTTGACCGGTGCTCTGGCGCTCGGACCTCGGATCGGGAAATATACCCCTGACGGCAGGAGCCGCGCGATTCCCGGCCACAATCTGACGATGGCGGCGTTGGGTGTCTTCATCCTCTGGATGGGGTGGTTCGGCTTTAATCCGGGCTCGCAGTTGGCGGCCTCCGGCGAAGTGAACCGCACGGCGATCTCCCATGTCTTCCTGACGACCAACCTCGCAGCGGCAGCCGGAGGCCTGGCGACGATGTTCCTGACCTGGATCAAGTACGGAAAACCCTCGCTCTCCCTGACCCTCAACGGCATCCTCGCGGGATTGGTCGGTATCACGGCAGGGTGCGACCTCGTTTCCCCGTCCGGGGCTGTCCTCATCGGCCTGGTCTGCGGCATCGTACTGGTCTTCTCCATCGAATTCGTGGATCGCAAACTACATATCGATGACCCGGTTGGTGCCTCCAGCGTGCATGGCGTCTGCGGGATCCTCGGCACGCTCCTGACGGGCTTGCTTGCGACCGACGGCGGCGCATTCTACGGCGGTGGATGGCACTTTTTCGGCGTGCAGTGCCTGGGTATTCTTGTCATTGACCTTTGGGCGGCGTCGACCGGCTTCCTGCTCTTTTTCGGCATCAAGAAATTCCACGGCCTGCGCGTGGGCAAGCGCGTGGAAGAGGAAGGCCTCGACATTTACGAGCATGGTGAAAGTTGCTACAACTAGTTGATATAAATTGAGACAACCTATGAAAAAGATCATATACAGTGCGCTTGCGTTGCTGCTCTTCGGGGCAGCAACCGCCAAGGCACAAGACACGGTGGAAACCACTGTCGGCACCGATTTCGTAAGCAGTTATGTCTGGCGCGGCCTGGAGTTGGGCGATGTGTCGATGCAGCCGACGCTCGGAGTCAGTTACAAGGGCCTGAGCCTGTCGGCCTGGGGATCGGTGGGCCTGTCCAACCCGGCAGATACGAAGGAACTGGACCTGACGCTCGCTTACTCCGTCGGCGGTTTCAATATCGGCGTAACGGATTATTGGTTCAATGCGGGCCTGGACCCGCTGAACCGTTACTTCAAGTATGCCGCTGACGAAACAAACCACGTGTTCGAGGCGAATGTCGGCTATGATTTCGGCTTTGCTTCGCTGCAGTGGTACACCAACTTTGCGGGCAACGATCTTGTGGAGGCCACCGGAAAACTGGCCTACAGCAGTTATTTTGAGATCAATGTCCCGTTCACGTTCGGTGGCGCCGACTGGACGGCCACGGTCGGCGCGGTCCCGTTTGCCACGGATTTCTATGGTACGGGCGGCTTTGCATTTACCAATCTGGCATTGAGGGTGGCGAAGGATATCCGGATCACGGATACGTTCTCGATCCCTGTTTTCGCGCAGGTGGCGGCCAACCCTTACAGCCGAGTGGCCTTCCTGGTGCTTGGAATCACGTTACAGCCTTAATCTTCATGAGTTATGTGTGGAATAGTTGGCATTTTCAATGTGAAGGAGCAATCTGACGTCCTGCGCCGGAAAGCCCTGGAAATGAGCCGCAGGATCCGTCATCGCGGTCCGGACTGGAGTGGCATCTGGTGTGGCGGGAGCGCGATACTGGCCCATGAACGCCTGAGCATCGTCGATCCGGAATCGGGGGGACAACCCCTGGTCTCTCCGGATGGGAAACTGGTGCTGGCCGTGAATGGCGAAATCTACAACCACCAGGAGATCCGCCGCCGTTATGCCGGGAAGTATGATTTCCAGACGGGAAGCGACTGCGAGGTCATTCTGGCTCTTTACCGGGACAAGGGACCGGATTTCCTGGAAGAACTGAGCGGCATCTTCGCCTTCGCGCTCTATGATGCAGAAAAGGATGCCTTCTTGATCGCCCGCGACCCTATCGGTGTGATTCCGCTGTATATCGGGTTTGACGACGCCGACGGGAAGGTGTATGTCGCCAGCGAGTTGAAGGCGCTGGAGGGGCAGTGCGAGCGTTACGAAGCGTTCCTGCCCGGGCATTTGTATTGGAGTGTCCGTCACTCCCGGCTCAATCGGGAATCTCCCGTCATGAAACGCTGGTACACACGCGACTGGATGGAGTACGACGCCGTCAAGGACGGCCCCGCCTCAGTCCTTGAATTACGGGAGGCGCTGATGGACGCCGTAAAACGCCAACTGATGTCGGACGTGCCCTACGGGGTGCTGCTTTCCGGCGGGCTGGATTCCTCCGTCATCTCGGCCATCGCCGAAAAATTCAGCGCCATGCGTATTGAGGACGATTCCCGTACGCGAGCCTGGTGGCCCCGCTTGCACTCATTCGCCGTCGGCTTGAAGGGAGCTCCGGATTTGGCGAAAGCGCGGCTGGTGGCCAAGCACATCGGCACGGTCCATCACGAGATCAACTACACCATCCAGGAGGGGCTGGATGCGCTCCGGGACGTGATTTACTACACGGAGACCTATGACGTCACCACTGTCCGCGCTTCAACGCCGATGTATCTGCTCGCGCGGGTCATCAAGTCGATGGGCATCAAGATGGTCCTGTCGGGAGAGGGGGCGGACGAAATATTCGGGGGATATCTTTATTTCCATAAGGCGCCGTATGCGCGGGAATTCCATGAGGAAACGGTCCGTAAACTCTCGAAGCTTCACCTCTACGACTGTCTGCGGGCCAACAAGAGCCTGGCCGCATGGGGCGTGGAAGGGCGTGTTCCTTTCCTGGACAAAGAGTTCCTGGATGTGGCGATGCGGCTGAACCCCGAGGCGAAGATGTGCCCAGGCAAAACGATCGAAAAACGGCTCGTGCGCGAGGCCTTTGCCGATTTGTTGCCAAAGGAAATTGTCTGGCGGCAGAAAGAGCAGTTCAGTGACGGAGTGGGCTATTCCTGGATCGACACGTTGAAACGGATTACATCCGAGGCGGTTTCCGACGAGCAGATGGCACATGTTGCGGAACGTTTTCCCGTCCATCCGCCGCAATGCAAGGAGGAGTATTACTACCGTTCGATATTCGCGGAACTGTTCCCGAGCGAGAGTGCCGCCCGTGCCGTCCCCAGCGAGGCCAGTGTAGCCTGTTCCACGGCAATAGCCCTCGAATGGGATGCGGCGTTCAAGGAAATGAACGACCCCAGCGGCAGGGCCGTGGCCGGCGTTCACGAACAAGCCTATCGAGGATAAAACTATTTGCTATCTTTGTACCTCAAAAATAGTGTATCTTATTCATTAAGTGTGGAATCGTGGGATATGTCGGAGGGCGTCAGGCCTATCCGATCCTGGTCAAGTGCCTGACCCGGCTCGAATACCGGGGGTATGACAGCGCCGGCGTGGCGCTGGTGAACGACAATGGCGATTTGGTCGTCTACAAAACGAAGGGAAAGGTCAAGGACCTGGAGAGAGCGGCCGAAGGCAAGGATGTATCCGGTACCGTGGGCATCGCCCACACCCGTTGGGCTACGCACGGCGAGAGCTGCTACAACTGACGGCCGCCGCAGGACCGGAGCATGAAAAAAGGCTTCCAGATACCTGGAAGCCTTTTTTGTGGAGCATAGGAGGATCGAACTCCTGACCTCTAGATTGCGAACCTAGCGCTCTACCAGCTGAGCTAATACCCCGTTTTCGGATGCAAATATAAGGAAAAAACTTGAAAAAGCATCAACCGGCAAAAAAAACCGGCGTTTTTGCTCAAATTGTCTTAAATTTGTCTCCGACTTGACAAATATGATACAGAAAAGCTTACACATCACCGAGCCGTTCCATTTTGAAGGAGGTGCCGTACTGGACGACCTGACGGTCGTCTACCATGTTTCCGAGGAGGTCTACGACGGCCGCAAGAAGGTCGTCTGGGTCTGCCATGCGCTGACGGCGAATTCTGACGTCGAGGACTGGTGGCCGCAGATGTACGGCCCGGGCAAACTGCTCGACCCGCAGAAGTATTTCATCGTATGCGTGAACATGCTCGGATCCGCCTACGGGACCAGCGGACCGGCTTCGCCCCGCCCGTCGGACGGTCGTCCTTATTTCTTTGATTTCCCGGCGTTTACCATCCGTGATATGGTGCAGACCTTTACCTACGTACGCCGTGAGGTCGGCATCGACTCCATCCACCTGCTGCTGGGCAGTTCGATCGGTGGATTCCAGGCCGTGGAATGGTCGCTCGCCGAACCCGGACGGGTGCGGAACCTGGTTCTCATGGCCACGGACGTCCGCATTTCCCCCTGGCTGACGGCCGAGGCGGAAACGCAGCGGATGGCCCTGGAAGCGGACCCGACTTTCCGTGAGGCCGCCGACTTGTCGGGCGGACGGGCCGGCCTGCGCTGCGCCCGCGCCCAGGCGATCCTGTCGTACCGGAGTTATGACGGCTACCAGCGTACGCAGTTCGAAGCCGATCCCGACACGCTCTTCGCCGGCCGCGCTGCGTCGTACCAGCGGCATCAGGGGGACAAGTTCATCACCCGTTTCGACGCCTATTCCTACTGGAGCCTCTGCAACACGCTTGACAGCCACAATGTCGGACGGGGGAGAGGCGGCGTGGAGGCGGCCCTTTCCCAGGTGCGCGCGAAGACGCTGGTGGTCGGCATCGATTCCGACTGTCTCTTCCCGGCCCGCGTGATGGCCTCTTGGGCCCCGTATATTCCCGGAAGCCGCTTTGTCACCATTTCCTCCGCCTTCGGGCACGACGGTTTCCTGCTCGAATCCGGGCAGATGACGGCGCTCTTCACCCCGATCCTCGAAGAAGCGGACCCACAATGATATCCAAGCACATGAAAGTACTGATGATCAACGGGAGCCCCCGTCCGAAGGGCAATACATCGGTTGCGCTGGGTGAGATCGCCCGGCAGCTTGCGCAGCACGGCATTGAAAGTGAGATCGTGTGGATCGGCAACAAGCCGGTACGCGGCTGCATCGCCTGCGGCAAGTGCAAGGAAAGGGCCTCCGGCCGCTGCGTCTTCGACGACGATGTCTGCAACCGGATCAGCGAGAAATTCGCCGAAGCCGATGCCCTGGTCGTCGGTTCGCCGGTCTACTACGGGCAGCCCAACGGGGCCGTGCTCAGCGTCATCCAGCGGGCGTTCTTCTCGAACGGAGCCCAGATTGCCGGAAAACCGGCCGCGGCCGTGGCGGTCTGCCGGCGCGGCGGGGCCAGCGCCGCTTTCGAGACACTCAACCTGCCGTTCCAGATGATGAACATGCCCGTGGTCACCTCGCAGTATTGGAACATCGTCTACGGCCGGGAAGTCGGGCAGGCGGCGCTGGATACCGAAGGGCTCCAGACGATGCGCGCCCTCGCCAACAACCTGGCCTGGCTTCTCAAGGCCACGGAAGGCAAACCCGCTCCGGGCCGCGGCGACGAGGAGTGGGCGCCGATGCACTTCATCCGCTAGCGGGGACGTATCAGCGGACGGCCTTCTCGATCTGCAGCAGCAGGTCGTAGCGGTCCCAGTCCGACCGGTTCGCGAAGACCAGGATCAGCAATTCTTTATCGGGAATGCGTGCGGCGAGGATCTTGAACCCGCCGTTGTCGCCGGTATGGTAGATGCGCAGGGGCGTGTCCGCCGTCGCCGGCTCGACGAACCATCCGTAGCCGTACCACGTTCCGGGGCGGTTCTGGTAATCGCTCCAGGGGCTTCCGGACACGAGCGTATGGGGGTGCATCGCCTCGGCAAGCCTCTCCGGTTCCAGGACGGTCCCGTTGCGGAGCGCCTTCTCCCACAGGACGAATTCGTGGGTGGAGGTGTAGATCCCGCCGTCCGGCCGTGTGGCGAAGAAGGTCTCTTCGCCGAAATCATACTCCTGCCAGGCGGCGTCCGCGTCGTCCCTTCCGTAACCGTGCGCCATGGCGGGGATCCGCTCCTGGTGGTCGCGGTCGAAATACACCGTGCGCTCCATCCCTGCCGGCGCGAAAATGTGCGTCCGGACATACGCCTCGAAGGGCTCGCCGGAGACGCGTTCCACCAGCCGCCCCAGGAGGACGTAGGTCGGGTTCATGTATTCGTAGGCTGTTCCGGGCGCGAAACGGAGGGAATCCAGGTGCGGAAGATACTCCAGGGCAAGGTCCTCGTCACCGAGGATTTTCTGCTCCCGAGACAGGTAGTCACGCGCATCCGGTACGCCGGAAGAGTGTGAGAGCAAGTGCTTGATCCTGACCTCTTTCCAGAAGTCCTTCTGCAGTTCCGGGAAATATTCCGCGATGCTGTCGTCGAGGTCGATCGCGCCCTGCCCGGCCAGTTGCAGGACGGCCACGGCGGTGAACTGTTTCGAGACGGAGGCGATGTTGAAGGAGGTGTTGCCGTCGATGGGCGCCCGCGTCTGCAGGTCCGCCAGGCCGTAACCTTTGTCGAAGAGGACATGGTCGCCTTTCAGTACCAGCACGGCCGCACCCGGTTCGCCTTCCGGGAAGAGCCGGCGGCACAGGCGGTCGATGCTCGATTCGGGGCTGCAGGCGGCGCAGAGCAGCACGGCGGGCAACCAGGGCAGGAGGAAGTGTTTCATCATGGACCAAAGTTAAGGAAGATTTCTTATCTTTGGGCATTGCAGACCATTCAAATTGCTTCATATATGAAACGTGCATCATTCTTCCGGGCCCTTGCCCTGGGTGCCGCGCTGGCCCTTTCCCTGCCGGGATGTGACCGCCCGGACGCCCCGCAGGAGAGCCCGCGGATCGTCAACATCATCAACTTCGTGCGCTACACCGAGCCGCGCATCGACGCGATCACCGAGGAAGTGCTGTACCAGACCGTCGTCTCACAGGCACAAGACCTGCGGGCGAAGGGGCTGACCGGGACCTATCTCCTGCAGTACGATGCCCTCATCGACCCTTCTTACCAGGCCTTGATGAAGGAGGAACTCGCCCGCGGATGCGAGGTGGGCGCCTGGTGGGAGATCACCCAGCCGCACGTCGAGGCCGCTGGCATGGAGTGGCGCGGCCGCTATCCCTGGGACTGGCATGCAAATGTCGGCTTCTCCGTGGGCTACACGGCCGCGGAGCGGGAGAAACTGGTCGATGTCTACATGGCGAAATTCAAGGAGATCTTCGGTTTCTATCCCAAGTCGGTCGGTTCGTGGTTCATCGAGGCCGGGACGCTGGCCTGCTTCTATGACAAATACGGCATCGAAGCGTCCTGCGTCTGCCGCGACCAGGTCGGAACGGACGGATACACCCTCTGGGGCGGCTACTGGAACGGCGGCTTCTATCCCAGCCGGCAGAACGCCTACATGCCTGCACAGACGGCCGAGGGCGGCATCGCTGTCCCCGTGTTCCGGATGCTGGGTTCCGACCCGATCTACCAGTACGAGGCGGGCGTGGGCGGCGTCGTCCAGAGCGTGGCGACCCTGGAGCCGGTCTACCTCGAAGGGGGTGGCAATCCGGAGTGGATCGACTGGTTCTTCCGGATGTTCACCCAGGAGCCGCACATGGGCTACAATTATGTTCAGGTAGGACAGGAGAACTCCTTCACCTGGAGCGCGATGGAGAAAGGGTTCACTATCCAGACGGAGCGCCTGGCCGCCCTGGCGGCGGAGGGGAAGGTGCGTATCGAGACCCTGGGTGAGACCGGCCGCTGGTTCAAGGAAACATACCCGCTGACCCCGCCTACTTCCGTGATCACGACGGAGGATACCCGCGACCTGCAGCGCAAGACCCTCTGGTTCAACAGCCGGAACTACCGGGCCAACCTCCTCTGGGAAGGGCCTGCGCTCAAGTTCCGCGACATCCACCTGTTCGACGAGTCGCTCCGCTCGGAGTACCTTGACAAACCGGACACCCTGCCCGTCTTCCGTTACGAAACGCTGCCGCTGGTGGATGGCTGCCTGTGGAGCGCGCCCGACGACATGGCGGCACTGCGCTTCGTCGCGCCCGCCTTCACGGGCGGCGACCCCGTCTTCTCCGTCCGTGGGAAGGGTTCCTGCCAGGAGATCCGCTGGCCTTCCGCTGCCGGTGACGCCCGGTTCGTCATCGACTTGACGGAGGACGCCATCTGCATCGCTGCGAAGGGGAAAGTCGGCGACTGGTGCCTGGAACTGAAGACGCTGCCCGGTGTGGCGCTGCCGTTCACGGACATCACCCCCGACGCGGTGAAAGCGGTCTTCCAGGGCGTTCCGTACGGGATTACCCTGGCCAAAGGAAAAGCGGAAGACCTTCGCGGCGGCTCCGCCGGAGAAGTCTTCCGCATCATTCCTGAAAGCGGCCGGATCGAGATCCGGATCGACTGACGCCCTATCGGACGGTGACTTTCTGCGACCGGACGATGTGCCGGGAGTCCGTTCCGATTTCGATCAGGTACTCGCCGGGGTCGAGCCGCCAGTCGCCGATGCCGACATCATAGTAGGAGAACGCCTCCGGACCGAGCTCGAAGCGGACTTCCGCCTGCTCGCCGGCGGCGATCTCCACTTTCCGGAAGGCCTTCAGCTCGTGCGCGGGCCGGAACACGGAAGGGGAGAGCGGGCGGACGTAGACCTGCACGGTCTCCTTGCCGTCCCTGCGGCCGGTGTTTCGGACGGTGACGCTCCCGCGGACGCTGCCGTTCTCCGCGTGGGCCTGCAGGTCGCCGTATTCGAAGGTCGTGTAGCTCAAGCCGTAGCCGAAAGCGAATTCAGGCTCGACGTCATGGGTGTCGTAGTACCGGTATCCGACCATCAGGCTGTCGGTGAAGTGGATGATGTCGTTGTCCTCCCAGCCCAGCTTGACGATCGGCGTGTCGGCGTATTTCTTGGGCCAGGTGAAGGTGAGGCGGCCGCTCGGGTTGACCTTGCCGGAGAGGATCCCGGCCACGGCCGTGCCGCCGTCGATCCCGCCGTACCAACTCTCCAGGATGGCGGGGACATTGTCCATCCAGCCGCCGAGTTCGAGCGGGGAGCCGTTCACGAGGGTGACGATCGTCTTCTTGTTCAGCTTGGCGAGCCGGTTGATGGCTTCTTCCTGCAGGGCGGGGAAGAGCAGGGAGGAGCGGTCGCGCCCCTCGGTGTCGAGGTTCATGTCGAGGCCGCCCACGAAGAGGACGATGTCGGCCTTGCGGGCGGCTTTCTCCAGTTTCTTCCACTGCATGGCCGCGTTCTCCGTCTGCGGGGTCGTCCAGTCGATGTGCAGCGAAGCGTCGCCCTTGCCCTTGGTGTAGATCACGCAGAGCTGGTAGGGAACGCCCTTCTTGAGGTCCACGGAGCCGGTGGAGGTGCCGTGGCCGGCGTTGGCCGCATGCACGACCGCCACCGGGGCGCCGCCCCATTCTCCGTTGAGGGCGAAGACGTCGCCGCCGCCCGCCGTGAAGCGGAAGGTGTATTTGCCGTCCGCCGGCGGAATGACGGTGAAGTCGAAACGGGCCTCGCGCCAGTTGTCGACGGGCACTTTCTCCTCATCCGGCGAGCGCATCTCCCACATGAAGTTGATGCCTTTCTCGGTGCGGCTGAGGGTCGGCTGGTCCTGGCCTTTCACATAATAGCGGGCGTTGACGTCGGCTTCGATCTCCTGGAAACCGCCGAGTTCGGCGAAGTCGAGGTAGGTCACTTTCTTTGCGCCGAAGGCCTCTTTCACGCCGTCCAGGATGGTGGTCTCGTCCGTCGAGAGCATCCAGCTGCTGCCGCCCATCGCCCAGGCGCAGGTGTGCAGGGTCGCATTGGGGCCGGTCACCAGGATGCTCTTGACCTTCTTCGGGTCGAGCGGGAGGATTCCGCCTTCGTTCTTGAGCAGGACCATGCCTTCTTCCGCGACTTCGCGGGCGATGGCGCGGTGCTCGGGGGTGTTGCGCTGGAAGCCGCGGACCACGTCTCCATTTCCGTCCAGGATCCCGATCCGGTCATACATGCGCAGGATGCGCGTGACCTTGTCGTCGATGAAACTTTCGGGTACCGTGCCTTTCCGGACGGCCTCCAGCAGGGGCTTTCCGAAGCCGCAGTTGTCACCGCCCGGCATGGAGATGTCCAGCCCGGCGAAGGCGGCCTTCTCCGTCGAGCGGGTCTGCAGCCAGTCCGTGATGACGACGCCGTCGAAGCCCCAGCGCTCCTTGAGGATGTCGGTGAGCAGCTTGCGGGAGTCGCTGACATACTCGAAGTTGACGCCGTTGGCGGAAGTCATGACCGACCACAGACCGGCCTGCTCGACCGCTGCCTTGTAAGCGGGCAGATAGATCTCGTGCAAGGTCCGGTCGTCCACGACGGAGAAGTAGAAGTTGCGGTTGCGCTCCCGGTTGTTGCAGGCGTAGTGCTTCAGGCAGGCGGCGACGTCCGTGCTCTGGATGCCGCGTACGACGGGGACGGTGATCTCAGCATCGAGGTACGGGTCCTCGGAGTAGTACTCGAAGAAGCGCCCGCCCACGGGGTCGCGCAGGATGTTGCAGGCCGGCCCGAGCAGGACGCTGCAACCGAACGAGCGCGTTTCCTCGCCCATCACCCGGCCCGCCGCCTCCATCAGTGCGGGATTCCAGGTCGCGGCCATGCCGATACCGCAGGGAAAGCCGGTCGAATTGTCGCCGTGCGGTCCGCGGGGACCGTCGGTGAGGTTCACGTTGGGAATGCCCAGGCGCGGCACACCTTTGTAGCCGCCGTTGCCGGAGCAGAGCGATACTTTCTCTTCCAGCGTCATCTGGGAGAGGATCTTCTGGATCTTGGCCTCGCGCCCGTCGGGATCCGACGCGGCGAAAGAGAAGACGGGAACGGCCAGGAGGACCGCCGTCAACAGGAAGTGCTTGTAGTTCATGTTATTCGTCCGAAGGGATGATGATTTCGTATTTCTTGCCGGATTTGTTCGGCAGGGAGGTGCCGCGGAGCCACAGGTTGGCCCGTTTGAGCTGGGCGTAGGAGATGCCGTACTTCTCGGCGAAGTCGACCAGGTTCTCGACCGGCTTGTCGACGGTGGCCCGGGCTTTCGGCGGCAGGTAGGGGTATTTCTCGTCTTCCGTGACATCGAAACCGAAGGAGCCCGGGTCCTCGAAGAAGAGTTTCGCGGTCAGCAGGCGGAACATGTAGCGCGAGGTTTCATCGACGAGCAGCAGGTCCAGCGCGCTCTTCTGCCGCTGTTCGGCACGTTTCCTCAGGATGCCGCCCTGTCCGCCGTTGTAGCTGGCGGCGACCGTCATCCAGTCGCCGAACTTGCGGTAGGCGTCCTTGAGGAAGCGGCAGGCCGCCACGGTTTCCTTCTCGATGTTGTAACGCTCGTCCACGTCGGCGTTCACTTCCAGTCCGTATTCCTGGGCCGTCGCCTTGCCGAACTGCCAGAGTCCCGCGGCACCCGCCCGGGAGAGGGCGGCCGGGTCGAGGTTGCTCTCGATCACCATCAGGTATTTCAGGTCGTCCGGGACGCCGTTTTCCTTGAGAATCGGTTCGATTTGGGTGAAGTACCGCTTGGAGCGTTTGAGCATCAGCGTGGAGGTGCTGTGCATGTACGTGAACGTCATCAGTTCCCGGTCCATGCGTTCGTACAGGTCGCTGCGCTCGAGCCGCACCGTGTCGCCGGCGAAGACGACGTACGGGGGAACCCTGGGGGATTTGGGATGGTAGGCGGCCGTCTGCGGCGCGTTGAAGGGGGTCTGGGCGGACGCGGCGCCGGCGCAGGGAAGGAGGGCCAGGAAGAGGAGGACGAGGTGTTTCATATCTTTTCGATGATGCAGTCGCCGGGGGCTTTGATGTTTCCGTCCAGGATGATCTCGCCGACGGATTCGTAGCGGATGTGGCCGGAGGTGGGGTTCTTGATGGAGAGCAGGTGCCCGCGGACGGTCGCCTCGACGGTGGAGTACTCGAAGGCCAGGTCGGCGTCGTCGCCGAAGGTGCAGTCTTCCAGCACCAGCCCTTCGCAGTAGCAGAGCGGCTGCGTCTCGGTGATGTGGCAGCGCACCAGGCGCAGGTTCTTGCTGTACCAGGCGAGGTATTCGCCGTTGATGACGGAATCGTAGACGGTGACGTTCTCGCTCTCCCAGAAGGAGTCTTTCGAGTTGAGGACGGAGTCGTGGATCTCCACGTTCCGCGCATACTGGAAGCCGTAGTTGCCGTTCAGGTGCAGGTTGCGGATGCGGATGTTCTCGCAGTGCATGAAGATGTAATCGGCGCGGTCGATGTTCACGTCTTCCAGGTCGATGTCGCTGCAGTCCCAGAAGGTCTCCGTCCCGCCGGGGATCTGCACGTTGCGCAGCTTGATCCCCTTCGTGCGCCGGAACATCTTCGGGGCGTCGATCAGGGAGTCGTACATCTCGCAGCCGCGCGAGTACCAGAGGGCGGAGCGGGCGCCGACGGTGAACAGGCAGTCTTTGATGACGAAGCCGTCACACTCCCAGAAGGGATATTTGCCTTCGAACCAGCAGTGGACGGCGGTGATGTTCCCCGTCTCCTTCAGGGCGGATTCGCCCGCGTGGATGGTCACGTTTTCCAGATAAAGGTCTTTCTTGCAGTAAAGCGGCCTCTCGCCGCCGAATTCTTGTCCTATGATCTTTTCCATAATGTCAAGGTGTCAGTATTTTCTTGAGCCACCGGTCGCCGCGGATATGCCACAGGAAGAGGATGCCCCGTACATTGAGTTCCACGCACATCGCGATCCAGTAGCCGACCAGCCCCAGCTTGGGCGTCAGAAGGAAGGCCAGCCCGATGCGCACGACCCACATACTGCAAAAATTGAGCGCAGTCGGAACCATCGTGTCGCCGGCACCGACGCAGGCCCCGTAGGCCACCATCGAAACGGCGTACATCGTCTCCGCAAAGGCCTCGATACGAAGCACTTTCGCACCCAGCGAGATGACCTCTGCATCGTTCGTGAGCAGGGCCATGATCTGCGGTGCGAAGAGGTACATCAGCACGCCGAGGATGGTCATCATGACGGCGGCCATCGAAATCGTGATGCGGGCGAAACTGCGGGCGACGTCGCGGCGCCGGGCACCGAGGCTCTGGCCGACCAGCGTCGTCGCGGCCTCTTCAAGACCGTATCCGGGCATGTAGCAGAAGCTTTCCGCCGTGATGGCGAAGGTGTTCGCTGCGATGGCGACGGCACCGAGCGGCGCAACGATGAGCGTGCTCACGACGTAGGCGCCCCGCATGACGAGGTTCTGCAGCCAGAGCGGGCCGGTGATGCCCATGGCGTTCCGGAGCACGTGCTCCTGCGGCCGGAAGGAGCCTTTCCCCCGGCCGATTTCCAGTTCGCCGGACCGGAAGGCCATGTACCACAGGGAAATGAGCGTGGTGATCGTCTCGGCGACGCCGGTGCCGAGGGCGGCGCCGGCGACGCCCATGTCCATCCGGTAGATGAACAGGTAGTTGAAGATGACGTCCAGCACGCCCATGCCGATGTACAGGATGCTGGGAACTTTCATGTTCCCGCTGGCCTGCAGCATGGCGCTGGCGGTGTAGCCGACGGCGCCGATGGGCAGGAAGAGGGAGTAGATGCGGAAATAGTCGGATGCGTCGGCGCGGATTTCCTCACTGCCGCCCAGCCAGTGGGGGAGCGGTCCGCTGATGGCGACGGCGATGGCCGCCAGGGCGCAGGAAAAGAGCAGGACGCTCAGCAGGCCCTGCCGTGCGACGTTCCGAGCGTTGCGGAAGTCCTTGGCGCCGAACCGGTGTGCCACCTGCACGGAGAAGCCGGACATCACGGCCATGAAAAAGCCGTTGAAGATCCAGGTGCTGGTCGAGACGAGGCCGATGGAGGCGGAGGGATTCGCACCCAGGTGCCCCACCATGGCGGCATCGATGTATTGCATCAGCACGGAGGAAATCTGCGCCAGGATGGCCGGAAGTGCCAGCAGCCATGAGAGTTGCAACTGCTGACGGCCCGTGATGGGCTGCTGGTCCCGGATCAGTCCGAGGAGTATGTCTTTCTTTGAGACTTCCATTCGCGATGCAAAGATATTCATGAAAATGCGTACCCGCAAACAAATTTTTCCATCATTTGTTTTTCATTGTCAAAAGTTGACAATACGGGGCCGTACCTTTGCATCAACAAAAACGAAAAGCCATGAGCAAGGAAGTTGAAAACATCATCGCGAACATCGCGGAAATCGGAAACCTGATCGATGAACTCGGCCTTGAATTCACCGCTGCCGAGCAGGACTGAGCCGTTCCTCCGCCCGCGGATTCAGGGAAGCGACGAGGACCTGGCAGTTGACAGGGTCACCGGAATAGTAGGTGATGAAGTGGCGCCGTCCCATGGCGACCGCGTTGGCATTCCCCGAATCGTGCGGACGCTCCCGTCCTCCTTCCGCCAGGACGACCGGTTCCGGCCAGGCGGCCGCGTCCTCCAGGATGTCCCGGCACCGGGCCACGCGCAGTTTGAGCAGTCCGGCCCCTCTTTGGTAATAGTACGTGTAAATCAATTCTTTCCGCTCGTCGTAGATCAGCGTTGGCGTGGACTGATGGACATCATCGATGTTCGTGCGGGTCTTCTTCCACGTCTTTCCCCAGTCGGACGACGTCAGCTGGAACAGGCTTTCACCGACGTCTTCGCACCGTGCGATGGCGAGGAGGCGTCCGTCACCGAGCACGGCTACGGACGGTTCCGTAGGCCATTCCTTCCGTGAAAGGCTGTCTTCGACCGTCCGCTGCTTCCAGGTCCGGCCGTCGTCCCGGCTTGTCAACGTACCCCAGCTCTTGTTTGGAGCGTCGCTGTAATCGTCAGAAAACCATAAGCATACAAGCCCTTCCGGGGTATGGAAGATGTCCGTGATCTGCATCGGGAGCGGGTTCAGCGGAGGCGTGCTGACTTGCTCGAAGCGCTCGCCGTCTGTGGTGCGGTACAGGGCCATGCGGCGGTCTGCGTTCAGGCGCCGGATCCAGAACAGGGCGTTCCCTTCCTTGTCCGTCCCCTTGCCGATGGAGGAGGTCCCGTATTCGGGGCTTCCGTCGATGAGGATTTTCTCCGACCAGGACCGGCCGCCGTCGTCGGAGTACCGGGCCCAGGCGCTCCGGTTCTTTTCTCCCGGGTCGTGTTCCTTGCCGATCGTATAGATGCAGACCAACCTGTTTCCGACCGGTTGGATCATCGGCCAGCAGTTGTAACCGGGGGCGTCTTCCACAACGGAGACGGTGACCCCTTCCTGCGAGCAGGCGGTTTCCGCCATGCTGCAGAGCGCGATAGCCAATGCGGCGAGTATTTTTCTCATATTCATCGTATTATGTATGATCCAGAATGCCTTCGGCCCGCTCGCGCAGGAATGCCTTCAGGGCCTCGCCTTCCACGACGGTGATGCTGTCGCTCAGGCCGAGGACGAACCGGCCGATGCCGTTCATCCCGCGCACCAGCCCGTCGTAGATCCAGGTGCGGTTTCCTGGCCCGTCGTCCGTTCCGGCCGGCCGGATGTCCTGTTCCGTGAGGGGATACTCTTCCACCATCAGGTTACGCGCCCGGTTGTTCATCTTCAGGACGATGTGGAACGTCTCCTGCCCGTGGATCCGGAACGCGTCCATCGGCGCCGCATGGTGGGCGCCGGCGAAGGCCCAGTCGTCTTCGGTCTTCCGCACGTCCGTCATGCGCAGTACAGTGAACTGCTTGTTCATCCGGTCCGCCGTGTCGTATGCCCAGATGCCTACGTAATTGGACGTGAAGTCGAAGGGCTCCACCCGGTAGTCTTTCGTCTCGCCCGAATGTGAGGAGGCGTAGCCTTCCAGCACCACGACTTTCCGCTCCTTCATCGCCTCCGCGAGTGTCTGCACCAGCCGGGCGTTCGACCGCCGGTCCACGTAGTCCGCGATGGACGTGCTGTCGTACACGGCCGCCAGCTTCCGTTTCAGACCGGCCTTCAGGGTGTTGCTGTTGTCGAGGTTGTCAATCAGCGAATGGACGATGTAGGCCTCTTCGTCCGAGAAATGGACGATGTTCGACAGGTCCGCGACGGAGGTCTTGAGCGTGGTCAGCCGGTAGACGTAATCGCTGACTTTCTCAACGGAGAAGCCCGCTTCCTTGAAGGTGTCCAGATAGCGGTAGATGGTGCGGGGCGACATGCCGAGCTTGTCGGCCAGCTCGCCCACGGTATACATGATGTTGCTCGAAAGCAGGGCCATCAGCCGCAGCATCCGCTCCATTTTCGGTTGGTCCATCTCAGTCTCCTTTGTGTTTCTGCGCGAGGGACCGCGCCACGCGGACGCCTGTCGTCCAGGCGGCCTGCAGGTTGAATCCTCCGGTAACAGCGTCGATATCAAGTACTTCTCCGGCGAAATAGAGCCCCGGGCAGCAGCGGGCTTCCAGGGTGTTCGGGTCGACGGCGGCCAGGGAAACGCCGCCGCAGGTGACGAATTCCTCGCCGTTGGGGCTCTTCCCGTCGACGGGATAGGTGTCGGCCCGGAGGGTCTCCGCCAGGCGCGCCGTGTTCTTTGCGCCGGCGTCTTTCCAGCGGAGCTCCTGCGGAATCCCGGCACGGTCGGCGAGGAAGGCCCACAGCCGCCCGGGAATCGTCTCCGGATGGGCATTCCGGACCAGGCGGTCGCCGGACCGCGCCTTCAGCGCCGCCAGGGCTTCCTCCACGTTTTCCCGCCCGAGCCAGTTGACGCGCAGTTCCGCCCGGTATTGCCGCTCGGCCAGGATGCGGGCCGCATGGGAGGACAGGCGCAACGCGGCAGGCCCGCTCAGGCCTTTGAAGGTGATGAGCAGGGCGCCTTCCGCTTTGATCTTGGTTCCGGAAAGCGCGAGGACGGTGTCGGGGACAGTGGTCCCTGACAGGGCGCGGAGGCCCTTGTCGGGGATGTTCAATGCAAAGAGGGATGGGACGGGCGGAATGGTCTCCACGTCCGGCGGCAGCAGGGCGGCAAGCGTTCCCGCAACGGGGCTTCCGCCCGTCGTCACGACGACGGCATCGGCCCGTTCCGGCGCCGCGCCGGCGATGGTGAGCAGGAATCCGTCCGCTTCCGGCCGGATGGCCAGGACCTTGCAGCGGGTCCGCACCGGGATGTCTTCCTCCCGCAGCAGGCGGCGGAGGGTGCCGACGACTTGCATCGCGTCATCGGATACGGGGAAGACGCGTCCGTCCTCTTCCACTTTCAGTGCGATGCCTTCCCGGGTGAACCACTGACGGGTGTCTTCAGGGGAGAAGGTGTGGAAGAGCCTGCCCATCAGCCTTCCGCCGCGGGGATAGACCTGCGCGGGGTCGCCGGTGTCTTCGAAGGTGTTGGTCAGGTTGCAGCGGCCGCCGCCGGTACGGGCGACTTTGGCGAGCGTCCGGTCGCCGGCTTCGAAAACATCCACCCGTGCGGCCGCCCCGAGGCTCCGCTTCAGTTCGATGGCGCAGATGCATCCGGCCGCGCCGGCACCGATGACGACGATTCTCATCTTCCTTCCACGAACGGCTTCTTTACAAAAGTAGGAAAAATATCCGTTTTGTCGTGTTTCTGTAGTATTTTTGTCCAGGCTCGAAACGCCCGACGCGTTGATCACAAGGTCGGATAGATATACTGCCAGACGGCGTTCATCTCGGTCGGGGCGTCGGTGAAACCGGTCAGGACGATCACGGCGTCTTTTTCGGGCAGGATGATGACCAGCTGGCCGTGTGCACCGTCCATCCGGAATCCGTGCCGGCAGGTCCAGAAATGGTATCCGTACCCGGCTGCCCAGTCGTTTTCAGGGTTGCGTCCGGCAGGGTCCTGCAGGATCTGCGGCGCACCGACCTGCGCGGCCCAGCCTTCCGGCAGGATCCGGCGGCCCTTCCAGACCCCGTCGCGGGCATAGAGCAGGCCCATTTTCGCCAGGCTTTCCGTGGAGAGGAAGAGCCCCCAGCCGCCTGCGAAGATGCCCTGGGGCGAGTAGGTCCAGACGTCTTCGCGGATGCCCAGTGGGGCGAATACGCGGCGTTTCAGGCAGGTGGACACGTCTTCGCCCGTCGCCCGGGAGAAGATGGCGCTGAGCAGGTAGGAGTTCATGCTGTTGTAAGAGAAAAGCGTCCCCGGTTCGAAGAACTGCTCCGTGGCGAGGATCGTCTTCGCCCAGTCGAAGTCCTCTCCGGAACAGCACCGGCCCACATGGTCCTGCTTGAATCCGGAGGACATCTTCAGCAGGTCTTCGACCGTCATCTGCTGCAGCCAGTCGCTCAGTGTGTCGGGCAGTTCCTCCGGCGTGAAGAACGAGACGACCTTGTCGTCCAGGCGCAGTTTCCCGTCGCCGACGGCGAGGCCGATGGCCGTAGACGTGAACGATTTGCTGGCCGACCAGAGCACCTTGAGGGACTGCGCGTCGAAACCCGGCTGGTAGCGCTCGTAGATGACCTCGCCGCCCTTGACGACCATCAGGGAGTGCAGTTCGTCCGTTGGGCGGGACGTGACGGCGATGATGACTTTGTGGTATTCCGACGTGTCGATGCCCGTCCGGGCGAGATCCGCCCGGGGCAGCCTGCCCTGACGGACGCAGGAGGTCGCCAGGCACGCCATGGCGCAGGCCAGGAGAACAATCTTTCTCATGCGGTTCTTTTTTTTTTACGAAGATAGTCATTTTATCTTTAACTTTGCCAAAATCGGAATCCATCATGAATCTTGTTTCCCGTTTGCTTGAGCGCCTGGTCCTGGCAGGCCTGCTGCTGGCTGCCGCATGGCCGTTGCCGGCGCAGCGGCGTTACGTGAACCCCGTCTGGCCGGAGAACGCGCCGGACCCGACGGTCATCCGCGCCCGGGACGGGATGTATTACGCCTATACGACCCAGGGAAGCGCCCCGGACGGCACCCGATGCCATATCCAGGTGCTCCGGAGCCCCGACCTGGTCCAGTGGGAGCACCTGGGCGACGCCCTGCCTGAAGCCCCCGCATGGGCCTCCACGACCTACAATTTCTGGGCGCCGCACGTAATGGAAGCCCGCGGGAAATACTACATGTATTACTCCGCGGAACCGGATCCGGCCGTCAAGCAGGGCAAGGACCTCGGCCTGTGCCTTGCCGTGGCCGTCGCCGACCGTCCGGAAGGCCCGTTCCGCGATTCCGGCCGCCCGATGCTCTCCGGTGACGGTTTCATCAACATCGATCCGATGTCCTTCCGCGACCCGGTCTCCGGCAAGTACTATCTCTACTGGGGGTCCGGGTTCGAGCCGTTGAAAGTACGCGAACTCTCCAGCAACCTGCTGCATTTCAAGAAGCGCGCGAAGACCACGGAGCTGGTCTTTCCCTTCCGGAAGAGTTATCAGCACCTCGTCGAGGGCTCCTGGGTGGTCTGGCACGAAGGCTGGTATTACCTCTTCTTCTCCGGCGACAACTGCTGCGGAGAACGTGCGCACTACGCGGTGATGGTGGCCCGCTCCCGGTCACCTGAGGGGCCTTTCGAGGTCCTGAAGCGTGAGGAGGAAGGCGATTCGCCCATCCTGGCCGCCGGCGGAAAGTGGATCGCGCCCGGGCACAACTCCGTCATCGAGGACGCGGCCGGCGACTTATGGATGATCTACCATGCCATCGACCGGGACAACCGCTACCTGCTGCCGGAATTCAAGGCCGGCGACCGGCGCGTAATGATGATGGACCGCCTGCACTGGCGCGACGGCTGGCCCTGCATTGAAAGCGGCGTCCCTTCCGAGACGCCGCAGCCCGGTCCAGCCGTCCGGTAATCCACCAGAGCGGCTTTTCCTAGAAGATGTAGTTGAGTCCGATGTTGATGCCGATGTTGCCGTCGTTGGCGTCGAAGCACTTGCCGAACTCGAAGTTGATGTTGAAGTTCTGGTTCATGATGACGTGCAGTCCGATACCGGAACTCATATGGAGCTTTTCGGCGTTGTTGGTGTAGAAGTCCGCGGCGGTATATTCCTTGCCGTCAACGGTACCGACGACGGTCTTGTCCAGCGCGAGGGACTTCATCTGCTCGGCCCGGTAGGGGGACACGACCCTTCCCAGATCGAAGAACGGGTTGGTGGCGAGGACCCAGTTCTGGTTGATCCAGCGGAAGCGGGCGAAGCTCCAGCGCAGCTCGAAGTTTGCCCAGGCATAGCTGTTGCCCATCAGGCGGTTGGATGTCGTACCGCGCACCGTGCAGGTCGATCCGAGGCCTTCCGTGTTGATCTGTTTCATGTTCAGGGACTGGATGCTCTGGAGCAGGTAGTAGGGGGCGTTTCCCGCGACGAGCCCCTGGTAGGCAAGGTGGTAGCCGAAGGTCAGCCGGTCCTGGACCACGGGGAAGAACTGCTTCCAGTGGGCCGCCAGTTTGATGTAGCTGTTGTCATGTTTGGAGATGATGTCCGGTGATCCGAAGGCGTACAGTTCCAGGTTCGCGCCCCGGGTGGGATTGTTCTCGTGGTCACGCGTGTCGTACACGACGCCGGCCTTGAATTCCAGGTGCTGGCCGCCGTCTTTCTCCGCTTCGGGGATGATGCCGTTGCGGACATAGACGTCGTACAGGGAGCTTGTGCCGTCCCTGAGCCCTTTGTTCCTGGCGTGTCCGGTCACGAGGTTCCAGTAGGTGACGCCTCCGGCCCAGCCCCAGTGGCTGTCGCCGATGTTTCCCTGCAGGCAGGTCATGATGCGGAAGATGTCACGCTTCATCAGGAAGAAACCGAGGCCGTCTCCGGTGATGGCGTCCAGTTCCGGGACGTACCGTGACGAGGCTCCGTTGAAGCCGTAGAAGGAGTAGGTGTTGTTCCCGAAATACGACACGGCGGCGGAGACCCGCAGGCCGGGGATCACGTATTTGCTGTCGAAGAAACTGTGCAGAACGGTGTTTCCTTTGGAGTAGCGTGACACTTCGACATTGGCCTTCCACCGGTAATCAGGATAGGTGGATCCGTCGCCGTACCAGTAGATGTCGCTCAGGGCGCCGTAGTGCCATCCCAGGTCGGAGGAATAGCCGATGGCCGGAAGGGGGCCGAAATTCAGCCCGGTCTTTGCCACTTCCTGGGCTTGGGAAGAAAGGGAGCAGCCGATGATGAGGGCGGCTGCCAAAAGCATTCTTTTCATGTTATAATGGTTTCTTTAGAGGTTGTTTTCAGAGCGTTGGTGCGGATCCGGGAAAAGGTTTCCCGGAGGTCTGCGTGACCGAAGGCCAGCCGTATGTCGGAGAGGAGGATGCGCCCCCTTTCAAGGCCTTCGTACAGCAGCGTGTGCGACGCGGCGGCGAGGAGGAAGGCCGCCGCAGCAGCCCCGGCGGGCAGGCAGAGAAAGAAGACGAGGCCCCAGCCCAGGAGCACGAGGGGTGTCAGCGCGAAGCGGACGCCGAAGTGGACGGTCCGCGAGAAAGCCTTGTCCTTGAGCCGCCGCACGAGGACGGCCGAGGGGATCCACAGGGGAGCGGCCAGCACGGCGGCTGCAAGCAGCAGCGGCAGCAGGAGGATTCCCGCGGATGCCCTGGCGAGGACACGCGCTTTCGGCAGGACCTTCAGGAACGACCACGAGGACAGCCCGGCCGCTTTCCGCCGCCGGTCGAATGCCTCCGCTTCGTGCAGCAGGTCCCCGTCCGCGGTGAGGGCGGCTTCGGGGTCGGCGATCCGGGTCAGGGCCCATCGCGCCTCGTAGGTGCCGTCGTCCGGCAGGCAGGTGATCAGCGCGGCGATGCGTTCCCGGAGGAGGGACAGGAGCGTGCGGTACACCTTCCCTTCGCCCAGGCCGGGATGTTCCTGGACGAACTGCGTCACGTTGATGGGCTCGCCGTAACGGATGGCGACCGGGGTGCGGAGCCGGTAATAGTCCTGGTATTCGAGGCCCACGGGCACGATGTACACGGGCTTGCGTCCGTCCGGCCGTGCGTTGGCGACGAGCGCGGTGCGGGCGATGCCTTTCTTCAGGGGCAGCAGGGTGTGCTTGGGGCGGTGCGTCCCTTCACAGAACATGCAGAACCGCATCCCGTGCTCCAGGCATTCCGCCACTTCTTCCATCGTGGCGCGGTTGCGCGTCACTTCGCGGGCACCGTCGCGGGCGCGGGGAATCGGCAGGATCCGCAGGAAACGGAGGATCTTCCGCACCGCGGGTTTCCGGAAAATGTCGGCGCGGGCTCCGAAGAGCGTCGCCTCCTTCCAGTCTTGCAGGATGACAAGCGCGTCCATCAGGGTGTTGCAGTGGTTCGGTGCCAGCAGTACCGAGCCGTCCCGGGGAACGTTCTCCTTCCCCTCGGAGCGGATGGCGCTGAACAGGCTGCGGGTGGCGCTGTCGCACCAGACCCTCGCCCAGGAGTACTTCCAGTCTTTCTCGTAGAGTGCTGCCATGCTAAACGGATGCGCGCTTGTCCAGGAGATGGAAGACCATGGATACCGTCAACCCGGAGATGATGTGCCAGATGCCCCACCAGGCCGTGATCACCAGGATGCCGCCGTGGGGCGGGAAGCCGGAGAAAAGGGAGGTGCCCAGGAGAAGCACCAGCCCGAGGCCCGAGTTCTGTATGCCGGTTTCGATCGTCAGCGTCCTGCGGTCGCGGAACGGGACCTTGAAGACCGTTCCCATGGCGAAGCCGATACCCAGTGCAAGCAGGTTGTGGACAAATACGACGATGAAGATGTATTGGATGCATTTCAGGAATGCGTCGATGTTTCCCGTGAAGGACAAGACCACCATCGCAATGAAGAAGAGGATCGAGACCCATTGGAAGGGCTTCCGCAGGCGTTCCGCAACGGCGGGCAGGAAACGGGTGCAGAGGACGCCCAGGGTAAGCGGGATACCGAGCAGGATGAAGATGGTCTTGAAGACGTCCCACAGGGGGATGACGAGGGTCGGAACATCCGCGGCGACCTGTGCCGTACGGAGGTAGAGACTGCCCCAGAGGTAGAAGTTGGCCGGGGTCATCACAACGGCGAGGGCGGTGCTGATCGCCGTCAGGGAGACCGACAGTTCGATGTTGGCCTTCGACAGCGAGGACATGAAGTTGGAGATGTTCCCGCCCGGGCAGGAGGCGACTAGGATCATTCCGAGGCCCATCATCGGGGAGATGAACCCGCCCATCAGGTATGCCAGCAGGAAGGTGAAGGCCGGCAGGAGGACCAGCTGACAGGCCATCCCCACCAGGACGGATTTGGGTTGCTTGAATACGTCGATGAAGATGCGCGGCTTGATGCCGAGGGCGACGCCGAACATCACGAAAGCGAGCACGATGTTGATCGTGTTCATCCCTCCTGCGTTCAGGGTTACGCTGATCCTGTCGATACTGGCAGCTGTCTCTGGGCTCATATCATGTGGTTAAGTTGCAAAGATAAAAGGATTTGCCGAACCGTGAAAATCTTTTTTCGGAGCCGGCCCCACCTTTCCGCCGGAGACAAAAAAAACCGGCCCCGACGGGACCGGCTTTTTCAGTATGGATCGCGTGTCCTAGAGCACAGGACCGGCCTTCACGAGGGCCTTTCCGGCGCGGTTGGACTCGTACTTGTGGAAGTTCTTGATGAACCGTCCGGCGAGATCCTTCGCCTTCTCTTCCCACTCGGCCGCGTTCTTGTAGGTGTCGCGCGGATCGAGGATGCCCGTGTCGACGCCCTCGAGCTTGGTCGGGACCGTGAAGTTGAAGAACGGGATCTTCTTCGTCGGGGCGGCGTCGATGCTGTGGTTCAGGATCGCATCGATGATGCCGCGCGTGTCGCGGATCGAGATGCGCTTGCCGGTGCCGTTCCAGCCGGTGTTCACCAGGTAGGCCTTCGCACCGCTCTTCTTCATCTTCTTGACAAGCTCCTCGGCGTACTTCGTCGGGTGGAGCTCCAGGAACGCCTGGCCGAAGCAGGCGGAGAAGGTAGGCGTAGGCTCGGTGATGCCGCGCTCGGTACCCGCGAGCTTGGCCGTGAAGCCGGAGAGGAAGTAGTACTTCGTCTGCTCAGCGTCGAGGATGGAGACCGGAGGCAGCACGCCGAACGCATCGGCGGACAGGAAGATGACCTGCTTCGCGGCGGGGCCGTGGCTGTCGGGACGGACGATGTTGTTGATGTGGTAGATCGGGTAGCTGACGCGGGTGTTCTCCGTGACGCTCTTGTCGTTGAAGTCGATCTTGCCTTCGGCGTCGACGGTGACGTTCTCCAGGAGGGCGTCGCGACGGATGGCGTTGTAGATGTCCGGTTCGGACTCCTTGTCGAGCTTGATGACCTTGGCGTAGCAGCCGCCTTCGAAGTTGAAGACGCCCTTGTTGTCCCAGCCGTGCTCGTCGTCACCGATGAGGAGACGCTTCGGGTCGGTGGAGAGGGTGGTCTTGCCGGTGCCGGAGAGGCCGAAGAAGATGGCGGTGTTCTCGCCGTTCATGTCGGTGTTGGCGGAGCAGTGCATCGCGGCGATGCCCTTCAGCGGAAGGTAGTAGTTCATCATCGAGAACATACCCTTCTTCATCTCACCGCCGTACCAGGTGTTGAGGATGACCTGCTCGCGGGAGGTGACGTTGAACGCCACGCAGGTCTCGCTGCGCAGACCGAGCTCCTTGTAGTTGTCAACCTTGGCCTTCGCGGCGCAGTAGACGACGAAATCGGGCTCCTGGTCGAACTCCTTCTGGTTCTTCGGGCGGATGAACATGTTCGTCACGAAGTGGGCCTGCCAGGCGACCTCCATGATGAAGCGGACCTTCATCCGGGTGTCGGCGTGCGTGCCGCAGAAACCGTCGACGACGAACAGGCGCTTGCCGCTGAGCTGCTTCCTGGCGAGGTTCTTCACTTCCTTCCAAACCTTCTCGGACATCTTGTGGTTGTCGTTGTGGTATTCCTCGGTGTCCCACCAGATTTCGCCGGGAGCACCTTCCTTGGTCGTCTTGTCATAGACGATGTATTTGTCCTTGGGAGAGCGGCCGGTGTAAATACCGGTCATGACGTTGATGGCGCCAAGTTCCGTCACCTGACCCTTGTCGTAACCTTCGAGGCCGGGTTTGGTCTCTTCGTTGTAAAGCACTTCGTAAGTCGGATTGTAAAGGACTTCCTTCACAGATTTGATTCCGTACTTGCTCAAATCGATTGTCGGCATACTTTTTTTTATTAAGTTAAACTTTGTTCCTACTCAAATTGCGGCACAAATGTACAGAATTTTTATGCATTCCTCAAATAAGCGCCGTCAAAAATTCGTACATTTGTCAGAGCCGCGAAAAGTGCTGCAAATAATTTGCCACGGACGGCGCTGAACGGTACTGATTGTTAGTGATAAAACGATGAAAGCGGAATCACGCCGAGGGGAGGCGTTGCAGGTGTTGAAGGCGTATTGGGGGTACGACGGTTTCCGTCCTTCCCAATGGGAGATCATTTCCGCCGCGCTGGAAGGGAAGGACGTACTGGGCATCCTTCCGACCGGCGGAGGGAAGAGCGTCTGTTTCCAGGTGCCCGCCTTGATGACGGACGGTCTCACGCTGGTGGTCACCCCGCTCATCGCCCTGATGAAAGACCAGGTGCAGAACCTTTCGGAGCGGGGTGTCCGGGCAATCGCCGTCCACGCCGGCATGAGCCGGCACGAAGTCGATGTCGCCTTGAACAATGCGGCTTACGGAGAATTCTCCTTCCTGTACCTGTCGCCCGAACGGCTCGGCTCCCCGTTGTTCCAGTCGTACATCGACGTGCTGCCCGTGCGCTACATCGTGGTGGACGAGGCCCACTGTATCTCGCAATGGGGATACGACTTCCGGCCCGACTACCTGCGCATCGGCGAGCTGCGCAAGCGTTTCGACGCCCCGGTCATCGCCCTGACGGCGACGGCGACCCCGCAGGTGGCCGGCGACATCATGGAAAAACTCGCTTTCCGCGGGAAAACGCTTGTCAAATCGCCCTTCGAACGCCCCAACCTGACCTACCTCGTCCGGCATGTCGAGGATAAGAACGGCCAGCTGGAACGGATCTGCAGCGGCGTCCCCGGAAGCGGCATCGTCTATGTCCGCAGCCGGAGCCGCTGCGAGCAGATTGCCTCCGTCCTCGCCGCCGCCGGCATCAGCGCATCCTATTACCATGCCGGCCTGGGAACGGCCACCCGCATGGAGCGCCAGACGGCCTGGAAGGAAGGCTCCATCCGCGTGATGGTCTGCACCAACGCGTTCGGCATGGGCATCGACAAGCCCGATGTCCGCTTTGTCGTCCATTACGACCTGCCGGAAAGCCCGGAATCGTATTTCCAGGAAGCGGGCCGGGCCGGCCGTGACGGGCTCCGTTCGTATGCCGTACTGCTCTGGAACGGCATCGATGTCCGCCGCATCCGCCAGATCGGTTCCGTGTCGTTCCCGTCGCTGGAATACATCGAAGACATCTACCAGAAGCTCCATCAGTTTTTCGAGATCCCCTACGAGGCGGGGGAGGGCCGGCAGCTCAAATTCCAGATCACGGAGTTCTGCCAGCGTTACGGCCTGCAGCGCGCCCCGGTGTACCATGCCTTGAAATACCTCGAGCGGACGGACCACCTGACCTATCTGGAAGAGGTCGATATCCCGACGAAGGTACGGATCCTGGCCGACCGGAACGCCCTGTACGAGATCGACCTGCCCGAGCAGAAGATGGTGGACCTGCTGGACCTGCTGATGCGGACGTATCCCGGCATCTTCAGCATCATCCAGTCGCTCGACGAGGAGTATTTCGCCCGGCGGCTCGGCCTGACGGTCCCTGCTTTCCGCCAGCTGCTCTACCGCACGGCGCTCGAGCACGTCATCCGCTATGTCCCCGCGGCGCATTCCGACGTGGTTTACCTGCATCACGGCCGCCTGATGGAAGGCAACGTCTTCCTCGATCCGGCCCGGTACGCGATGCTCCAGGAGCAGGCGCAGACGCGGGCGCAGGCGATGCTCGACTATGCGTCGGAAGCGGATGAATGCCGCTCCCGCTACCTCCTGCGCTATTTCGGCCAGGAGGAAAGTGCGGACTGCGGACAGTGCGATGTCTGCCGCGCCAAGGCGGACGGAGAACGCCTCCTGCGCGGACGCATCCAAGCGTTCGTCGCCCGGTCCGGCGGGGTGTATACGCTGCAGGCGATCCAGGCGGAGATGGACAATCCCGCCGGTGAGGCGGCGCCCCACTGGCTGCCGCTCCTTCGGAAGATGATCGACGACGGAGAGATTCCCCCTTATTCGATGACCAGCCCGTCATAGGCCGGCTGCACGTCGGAGCGGATGCCCCGTTCCCGGCAGAGGCGGCGCAGGTCTTCCCGGAACGTTGCGTACCGCGGGAAGGTGTGCGACAGGTGTGTGAGCCATGTGTGCTGCGCACCGATCCGGTCTGCCATCGCAAGCGCCTCGTCCAGGCTGAAATGCGAGTGGTGCGGCTTGTAGGACACCGTATTCAGGGTGACATGCTTCAGCCCCTGCAGTTTCTCCATCTCGCTTTCCGGGATGCTGCTCATGTCGGTCAGGTAGGCGATCTGCCCGAAGCGGAAGCCCAGGACCGGCAGCGTCCCGTGCAGGCCGCGTACGGGAATGATGCGGCATTCGTCCGGCGCCGGGGCCCCTTCCGGGTGCGGCGCTTCATGGACGATGTCTTCGATCTTGCTGCCGGTGGGGACAAGCGTCCCGTCCGGCAGGCGGAAATGGTAGCCTTTGTCGTGCACCCAGACGAGTTCCTTGCCGCGCAGGTCGTCGCGCAGGAGGAACGGGCGCTCGTCGATGACGTTCAGCTGCCACTCCGGTGCGCCGGGGTATTTGGGAAAACGGAAAACGTACGGATACTCGCGGATCAGGTCTTCCAGCACGTTCCGCTCGCAGTAGATTTCCGTCGCCTGGCGGTCGATATAGTTCAGGGAGCGGACGTCGTCCAGCCCGCCCGTATGGTCTTTGTGGTTGTGTGTCAAGAGGATGCCGTCCAGGTTATGCAAACCGTGCGCGAGCATCTGCATGCGGAAATCGGGGCCTGCGTCCACGAGGATCCTCCGGCCGGCATATTCCACGAAGGCGGAGGAACGGAACCGCTTGTCGGCACGGTCGGCCGACCGGCATACCTCGCAGGTGCATCCGATGATCGGGATACCCTGCGACGTGCCCGTGCCCAGGAAAGTCAGTCTGCTCTTTTCCATTTACAAGATGATTTCTTCCAGCGTGCCGACCCTGTCCGCGTCCCACGGACGCTCGACGCGCAGGTAATTTCCCGTATAGCCGCCCATCCGCCCGGCCTTCCGGTCGGATTCCCACAGGACGGTTTCCTTCCTTCCGCGGTTCTGCTCCCGGAACGCTTCGTGCAGCCGCTTGCAGAGGGCTTCCAGGGCGGCCGCCCGTTCCGTCTTGATCCCGTCCCGGACCTGGTCGGGCCAGGCAGCGGCCCGCGTGCCCGGGCGGCGGGAGTAGGGGAAGACGTGCAGGTATGCCGGCCGGATCCGCTCCTCCAGGAAGCGGTAGGTCTGCCGGAAATCCTCGTCCGTCTCGCCGGGCAGCCCGGCGATCACGTCGATGCCGAAGAAAACATGTCCGCCGATCCGTTCGCGGATCCGGTCGATCCGTCCGGCGAAGAAGTCCGTCGTGTAGCGCCGTCCGACCCGCTTGAGCAGGGTGTCGGTGCCGGTCTGGAGCGGAATGTGGAAGTGCGGCTGGAACTTCGTCCCCGATGCGATCCAGTCGATGATGCCGTCGCTGATGAGGTTGGGCTCGATGGAAGAGATCCGGTAGCGTTCGATCCCGTCCACGCCGTCGAGGGCTTTCAGCAGGTCGAGGAACGACTCGCCGGTCGTCCGGCCGAAGTCGCCGGTGTTGACTCCTGTCAGCACGATCTCTTTCACGCCCTGCGCAGCGATCGCCTGTGCCTGCGGAACCAGGTCGGCGATGGCAAGGTTGCGCGACCGTCCGCGGGCGAAAGGCACGGTGCAGTAGGCGCAGAAGTTGTCGCAGCCGTCCTGCACTTTCAGGAAGGAGCGCGTCCGTTCGCCGGTCGAATAGGCGGGAAGGACGGATTCCGGCGGTGCGGGCGGCGGCGTTTCCTCGCGCAGCAGTGCAAGCGTTTCGGGCACGACGCGGTTTTTCTCCTGCGCGCCGAAGACCCTTGCCACCCCCTCGAGGGCTTCCAGGTCGGCAGGACGCAGCTGTGCATAGCAGCCGGTCACGATGATCCTGGCCTCCGGGGCCGTCCGGTGCATCTTCCGGATGAGGTTCCGGCATTTCTGTTCGGAGCGCTGCGTCACGCTGCAGGTGTTGACCAGGTAGACGTCGGCAGGCTCCTCCCAGGGGACGACCTGCAGGCCCGCCTGCACGAACCCGCGTTCGTAGGTGGAGGTCTCGGCGTAGTTGAGTTTGCAGCCGAGCGTATGGAAGGCGATGGTCTTATTCATCATAACCCTGGCTTAAGGTAACCCGGGACCAGGCGCAGGGACCGCCCACGGGCGGATGCTGCTTGGAGACGGTGACGCGCAGGGCGCGGAAGGCGGGAAAGTCCGCTGCGACGCGCCGCAGGATCCGGCCGCAGACATGCTCGAGCAGGTCGGACGGCACGGCCATCTCTTCGGCGACGGCGGCGTAGACCGCTCCGTAGTCGACGGTGTCCGCCAGGTCGTCCGTCCGCGAGGCGCGCCCGAGCGGCAGCCTGCCTTCCAGGTCGACAAGGAAGGTGCCCCCCTCCCGCTTCTCCTGTTCCAGGCAGCCGTGGAAGGCGTGGAATTCCATGCCCGTCAGCGTGATGGTTCCGTATAAGTCGTTATTTTTCATTGTTTTGCGTTGCTAGGGGTGAGGAAGAGGAATACGCAGGGACGTTTCCCGATGCGGACAGGGGCGGTGCGCCACTCGCGGACGGACTGCGTGCGGATGAATTCATCGGGAAGGGTCAGGTCGGCTGCGACACACAGGCGCACGGAAGGGGAGAGGGTCTCCAGCAGGTCCGCGAACATCGCGTCGTTCCGGTAGGGCGTCTCGATGAAGATCTGCGTTTCCGCGCGTCGGGCGGAATCCTTTTCCAGCGCCCGCAGGCATTTCTTCCGCTCCTCCGGCTTGGCCGGCAGGTAGCCGCGGAAGGCAAACTGCTGTCCGTTCAGCCCGGAGGCCATCAGCGCGAGCATCAGCGAAGACGGTCCGGTGTGCGGAACCACGCGGATGCCCTGCCGGTGGCAGAGGGCGACGAGGAGGGCGCCCGGGTCGGCGACGGCGGGAAGCCCGGCCTCGGACAGGAGGCCGACGTCGCAGGGATGGCCGTCTTCGTCGTGGAAGAGGTCCAGCAGGGAATCTACTTCGGCGGGAGACGTATGCTCGTTCAGTTCCCGGAAAGTCAGTTCGCCGATATGTCCCTTGAGTCCGGCGGCAGAAAGGAAACGCCGCGCCGTCCGCGTCTCTTCGACGACGAAATGTTTCAGCGTCCTGACCTGCTCCAGCAGGGGAGCAGGAAGGACCGCGGCCGGTTCATATTCTCCGAGCGTCGTTGGAATCAGGTGCAAGGTTCCGTCCATGTCAGTGTTTCGGTTGGTCCGCGTCGCTGCCGACGCGGATGGTTTTCATCGGCCTTTCCTGCCGGAAGCCTTCCTGGCGCAGCTGCTCGCGTTTCCTGCGCGGCATCAGCAGCGTGCGGAAGAATTCGCCGATGGTGTCGAACTCCCGCTGGAAGGCGATGCCCATTCCGTTGCGCTGGGAGTTGTCGAGCGAATTGGTATAGTCGTCCACGGAGTGGGAGAACAGCGTCAGGCGCAGGCGTCCGGGCTTGTCGAGCTTGATTTCGATGTCCAGGTCGCCGACCACGTCACTGCCCGAGCCGCTCCGGTAGGTCCGGTTTCCAAAAGCGCCGTTCACGAGGATCCGGTCGCCGAGCAGCTGGGTCGAGACGGCGACGTCGAAGATATCCGTCCCGCCGGCCCCCGCCTCGTAGTTGAGACCCAGGTCGAGCGGGATGTCCAGTTTCTGGAGGATCGAGTTCAGCTGGCCGGCCATCACTTCCGCTACGTTGGCGTACAGCAGCGTCGTGTTGTTGACGACGCCCGACTGCTCGTCCGGAAGGAAACCGCCGGAAATGAGCAGCGAAAGCAGCTGGCGCTGGACCTTGTCGTCGGTGTTCAGGGCCGTCTGGACACGCGCCTGCGTGGTCGGGTCCAGGTCCGGCACATCGATGGAGAATCCGAGTTGCGGCTCCCGCAGCTTGCCCGTCACGGCGATGTCGCAGTTGACCGTCCGGCGCGAAGCGACGGAGGTGGTATCGGCGATGAGCGTGGCGACCGATGCCTTCACGGAATAGCGTCCGTCGATGTTCAGGTCACTGTCCATGATGTCGCCGTTGAAACGGATGGAACTGCCGTCGATGATGGAGAAATCGCGTTTGGCGATGTCCATCGCGTTGAAATGGAAGTCCCCTTCGCGCAGGGTGTAGTCGCCCCGGATGGAGAAAAGATGGGTGGCGGGACGCACTTCCAGGGCGATGTTGCCCCGGCCGTTGGCGGACAGCACGTTGCCGGCATTGCGGTCCACTTCCACGAAGGCCTGCACTTCCGGGGTCACACCGATCTGGAGGCGGATTCCGAAATCGCTTGCCTTTGCCTTGCGTTCCTCCAGGGAGTTGATCATCTGTTCGTACGGGTCGACATAGACCTCGTGGTACGGTTCCTTGAAGGTAAGCAGGTCGCTGCTGCCGTCGCGTTTGGCGTTGTCGATCGGGATGTGCAGGTTGCCGCTGCGGGCCGTCCGGGCGTTGACATCCATCTGGATGGCGTTGAACGGTCCCGTGATGCCGAGCGAGCCGGTCGCGGCGACGTTCCCGTAGAAAACCGGGTTGTCTCGCTCGGTGGTGGCCAGGCATTCCATACCGGTGAACTGCAGGTGCGTGTCCATCCGGAAATCTTTCAGGTGGTCGAAGAGGATGCCGCCGGAGACGGTTCCTTTGCCGGTCGACCGGTCCGTGACCTGCATCCGGTCGAACCATACGCCGGTGTCGTCGACGTGGAAGGGCCCTTCTACCCGGTACGGGACCTTCGTGTAGGCGACTTCCAGCAAGGCGTCCGCCAGACGGGTGTCCGTGCTGGTGATGCTCATCCGGTCCATCGGGCCCTTCAGGTCGATCCGGCCGGAAACCTTTCCTTCCATCCTGTTGAAGACGGACTTCAGCAGGGGAGAGAGGCAGCCCGCCTCGAAGCCGTCCAGCCGGACGGCGGTCTCCAGTTCCTTCCGGCTCGTGAAATAGTAGCCGTTGATGTCGACCGTCTTCTTTCCGTCGAGGTTGTTACGGGCCAGCAGGCGGAGCCGGTCTTTCTTTTCGTCCAGGGAGCTGGCCAGTTCCAGGGTGCCGAGCGGGTAACCGCCCGCGCGGGTGGAGTCGCAGCGGACATGCATCAGCAGGGAGGCGTCTTCGCTTTTCCAGGGCGAGATCAGCACAGCCTCTCCCGTGGCGGCGCCGCCGATGTCCAGCCCCTTGTCCATCAACTGGTTGGCGAAGGCCAGGTCGAATTTCTCAAGGTCGAGCCGGAGGGTGTCCGGGCGGTTGAGGGAGAAGGTCCCGTCGACACGGATCCGTTGCTCGTCGCAACGGGCCTGGAAACGGTCGAGGCTGAAGTCTCCGTCATGGATGCGGAAGGAGGACGGGTCGAGGTGCCATCCGGCACCGCCCAGCTGCAGGTCCGTCGGTTTGACGGCGCCGTCCCAGACCATCCGGCCTTCTTTGTCGCGGTCGATCTTTCCGCCGAGGAGGATCCGGCTGGGAGTGTCTCCCGGCGTGTCACTCTGGAAGCGGCCTTCGAGCGTGAGGCTGTCTCCCTTGGCGCCGATCCGGACGGTGTCCTGCAGGAGGTCCATCGAAAGCAGGCGCAGGTTCGAGGTGGTCAGGCGGGCCGACAGGCCGTCGCCCTTGTTGTCCAGGGTGAGCGCGACGTCTTTCGCATTGTTGCGTGCAAAAGCCAGACGCGGCGAAGTGAGGCCCGCCTGCAGGGCTCCCTCGGGGGAAACGTGTACGCGGAGTTTCGTGCTGTCGGAGATGTAGAGGCCCGGCATCACGAAGGAGAGCAGTTCGCGCGAGTCGTGGAAGTCGACCGTCAGGTCGTATTTTTCTTTGCCGTGCTGCGGCGTATCGTCCTCTTTCAGCAGGGAAGGCAGCCAGTCTCCGGCCGTCAGCGCCTTCAGTGCCACGACCATCCCGCTGAGACTCTTGTCCCCGACGAAGGTCCCGTCCGCGAATCGCGACGAGAAGTTGATCCGGTGGATGTCGTTGTTCGAGTGCGACTGGATCCGGATGTTCCCGATGTCGTGCCCGCCGTTGTCGCTCTCCAGGAAGATGTCGGAGGCCGTGATCTCGCCGATGAGGTCTTCGCCCTTGACCGTCTTGAAGTTGGCGCGCACCTGGCCGGAGGCTTTCGATACCCCCCGCTTGTCGAGGTGGAGGGCCTGCAGGTCGGCGTAACCGATGCTCGCGTAGAACTTGTAGATCCCGTTGCGCGTCTTGTCCGATGTCGTGAAGAGCCCCTGGAACAGGAAGTTCAGGTTCGGATCCTTGCTGACGATGCGGCCGTCGAAGGCTTTTTCGGAATAGGTACCGGCACCGATGATGTTCGAATAGTCGTAGCCCATGACGTGCAGGCGGTCGACGAAAACGGAATCGAATTCCACCTGCGGCCCGCGGTCCGTGAAGCCGGCGTCGAAATAGCCCCGCAACGTGCAGGCGCCCAGCTCTTTCACGCCGGCGATCCTGCCCAGGTCGAGGTCGCGGCTCACCACCGATCCGTCGATGCCTTTCTCGCCCTTGCCGCCCAGCAGGTTGCGGCCTTTCAGGTCGGCGTCGAGTTCGCCCAGGTCGGAGCGGACGGTCCCTTTCACCCCCAGGTGCTGCGCCGGGCCGTGGACGTGTCCCTGGAACTGGAAGGTCGTGCCCGGGGCATAGCGGGTCAGGTCCGGCGCCTTGCCGCCGGAGGAGAAGGCCTGCAGCAGGCGGCTGAGGCCTTCGGACGTCAGGTCCAGGCGGTCGATGTCGATGTCGGTCGACAGGTCCTGCATCCTCGGCAGTTCCTTCACGTCTCCGGAGAGGGTGGCGTGGATGCCGCTGTCGGTCTCGACGACATCCAGCCGGTGCACCTGCAGGTCGTCTACCGTCCCTTCCATGTCCGCCCCGGCGATCTGCAGGGAAAGGTCGCGTCCCTGCAGGGAGGGTGCGAAGTAGGAAAGGGTGCGGCTGTCGAGCCGGCTGCCTTCGAGTACGAGCCCCATCCGGACGTCTTCGATATAGTGGTTGAAGGATTGGATATCCTCGTAGCGCATGCTGAATTCGGTGGCGGAAAGGTCGCTCCAGCCGTCGTCCAGCCGCAGGTCGGAGACCACGGTTTCCCCCTGCTGCACGCGGACGCCGCCCGACAGGCTGCGGACGGCATAGCCGCTTTTCTCGCGCAAGGCCCCTTCCGTGACCGTCCCCGTGACGATGCCGTCTTCCATCTTGAGATTCCGGGCAGAGAGGTTCTCCGCGGTTACGTCCAGGTCCGTCCAGTTGATGCCGAAGGGTTTTCCGGCGACCTTGGGAAGGTTGATGTACCGGAACCGGACGTCCTGTACCTCGGCGTTCCGCACATGGACGGCCGGCGCCGCCTTTTTCTCCTTGGAGGGCTCTTTCGGCGGCCGGTTCAGGATGCGTTTCAGGTTGCTCTGCCCCGGTCCTTCCCGCACGAGGGTGAAGGACCCGCCGCGCAGCGCCACCCGCGCGAGGTGGATGCCTTCTTTGGAAGTCAGGCCCTTGAGGGAGAAGGAAAGAGTCAGGTTGCGTGCGCTCAGCAGCGTGTCCAGCACCTGTCCGCGGTCGGTGGAAGGTTGCCGGTCCGTGATTGAGAAATTACTGAGTACCAGCGTGTTGAAAGGCATGAAATGAATCTTGTCGAAGGAGATGTCCCCTTCGATCCTCTTTTCCAGGCGCCCGGTGACGAGCCGGACCGCCGCCGTCTGCACAGCCGGTATCTGGCTCAGCAGGACGAGGGCGAGGCACAGCAGGACAAGGCCGGTGACGATGGCCCGGATTATCTTCCATCCTTTTTTCACAACTTACAAAAATAGCAAATTATTCATTATCTTTGCACGCGTTAAACATCTTTGAACATGCCTGAATATCTTCTTGGAATCGAATCGAGTTGCGATGATACCTCTGCGGCGGTCATCCAAGACGGATATCTTCTCTCCAATGTCATCGCCAGCCAGCAAGTCCACAAGGAATACGGCGGCGTCGTTCCCGAACTTGCCTCCCGCGCCCATGAACAGAACATCGTTCCGGTGGTCAGCCAGGCGCTGCAGAAGGCCGGCATCGGCCCGGGCGACTTGTCGGCCATCGCCTTCACGCGCGGCCCCGGCCTGCTGGGCTCCCTGCTCGTCGGCACGTCGTTCGCCAAGGCGCTGGGCATTGCGCTGGACATCCCCATCATCATGGTGAACCACCTTCAGGGACATCTCCTGGCCGGGTTCGTCAAGCAGCACGGCAAGGAGAACCGGCAGCCCGCCTTTCCGTACCTGTGCCTGCTCGTTTCCGGCGGCAACTCGCAGATCGTCCGTGTGGACAGCCCGCTGGAATACACGATCCTCGGCCAGACGATCGACGACGCGGTGGGAGAGGCTTTCGACAAGTGTTCCAAGATGCTGGGCCTGGGCTATCCCGGCGGCCCCGTGATCGACGCCCTTGCCAAGCAGGGCGACCCGGAGCGGTTCCACTTCGCCAAACCGCAGATTCCCGGCCTGGACTACAGTTTCAGCGGTGTCAAGACATCGCTCTTGTATTTCGTCCGTGATGAGATGGCGAAGGATCCCGCCTTCCTCGAGAAAAACAAGGAAGACCTCTGCGCTTCCTTCCAGAAGACGTTGATCGACATCCTGATGCAGAAACTCGTCAAGGCAGCGCGCCGGACCGGCATCCGCGAGGTGACCATCGGCGGCGGCGTTTCCGCCAACAGCGGCCTGCGCACCCGGATCGAGGAAACGGGCCGGAAACTGGGGTGGAACACCTACCTCCCCGAACTCAAGTTCACGACCGACAATGCGGCCATGATCGCCATTGCCGGCTATTACCGGTATTTGAACGGGGAACGGACGTCGCTGGACGTGGCTCCGGTCTCGCGAATCAGTGATTATTAATGATTTAAGATAAGATATGACAGAGTTTGAAATGACCGGCCGCGTGGGCCGTGACCTGCGTCCTGACGACGTCCGCATCGTCGCCGCGCGGGAGATGAACCTCCGCAGCAACGCGGTCATCAACGTGATCGACCCTACGAAGTCCTTCCAGCCGACGTTCCCCAAACCGGATGCGACCTGCGTGATCGCGCACCGCTCGATCGATGCGCGCGGAGACGTCAAATACCGCTACCGGATCGAGGGGTACAACCACCGCTTCGAATCCTACGTCCCCTACGAACTCCCTGCATACCAGCAGGTGGCCGATGCCGAGCCGGTGATTGTCGTCGGGTCCGGCCCCGCCGGCCTCTTCGCCGCCCTGAAGCTTCTGACGCTGGGTCTAAAGCCCGTCATCCTGGAACGTGGAAAGGACGTGCATGAGCGCAAGTTCGACATGGCGAAACTCTCCCGCGAGGGCGTGCTCGACCCCGAGTCCAACTACTGTTACGGGGAAGGGGGCGCCGGTGCGTTCTCCGACGGCAAGCTGTACACCCGCTCCTCCAAGCGGGGGGACATCCGCGAGGTCCTGCACCAGTTCGTTCACTTCGGGGCGAATCCGCAGATCCTGGTCGACGCTCATCCGCATATCGGCACGGACCGGTTGCCGAAGATCGTGGAGAACATGCGCAAGACGATCGTCGACTGCGGTGGCGAGTATCATTTCAGCACACGCGTGACCGACATCCGCCGGAAGGCCGACGGCGCCTTCGAGGTGAAGGCACTGTGCAGCGCCAAGCCCACGAAGGCCGGCAAGCCGTCCACGGTGAAATATTCCGCCCGGAAGGTGATCCTCGCGACCGGGCATTCCGCCCGTGACATCTACGAGATGCTCTCGGGCAAGGAGGTGCCGCTCCAGGCCAAGGGCTTTGCCATGGGGGTGCGGGTGGAGCACCTCCAGTCGCTGATCAATGCCAGCCGTTACCATGGCCAGTGGGAGGAGGGCATGCCCGCCGCCGAGTATTCCTTTGTCCAGCAGGTCGATGGCCGCGGCGTCTTTTCCTTCTGCATGTGCCCCGGCGGGACGCTCGTCCCTTCCGCCACGGAACCGGGCACCATCGTGATGAACGGCATGTCCTCTTCCGCGCGCAGCGGCAAGTGGGCGGACGCCGGTGTCGTCGTCCAGATCGAACCGGAGGACATCCCCGCGGAATATGCGGAAGCCGGCGCCTTCGCCGGCCTGGATTTCCAGCGTGACGTCGAACGGAAGATGGCCGCGGCGGTCCGCGGGCGTTCCGAGCACCCGATGGCCGCACCCGCACAGCGCATGATCGATTTCTGCAACGGAGTCGTTTCCGCCGACCTGCCCGCCACGTCCTACCGGCCGGGCGTCGTCTCCGCCCCGCTGCACGAACTCCTGCCGCCGATGATCGCCGACCGCTTGCGGAAGGCCTTCCCCGAGGTGGCGGCCAAGGGGTTCCGCGACTATTTTACCAATGACGCCCTGCTGCTGGGTGTCGAGTCGCGTACGTCTTCTCCGATCCGGATCCAGCGCGATTCCGAATCGTACACCTGTCCGGAAATGCCCGGCCTGTATCCCTGCGGGGAAGGGGCGGGATATGCCGGCGGCATCGTTTCTTCTGCCATCGACGGCATCAACTGCGCCGTCGCAGCGGCGGCTTCGTTGCGTGCAGAAGCCTGACGCCATGCCACGCCCCGTTCCTTTTATGAATTCATTCTCAATTATTTACGCCATATGAAACGCTTACGCTTCTGGCTTTATGCCATCTCCGCTCTCCTGATCTGTTCCTGTGCAGCCTGTGGCAAGCAGAATCCCGAGTCCGCCGCGAAGCAGGAGGAGAAGCAGGACGAAACGAAACCGGCTCCTACCCAGACGGAGTTCACGCTTTCCATCATGTCGTTCAACATCGCCGTCGACAACCGGCAGGAAGACAAAGGTTGGGACTGGCGGCGCGACGCGGTCGTGAAGATGCTCAAGCAGGAGCGTCCGCTCGTCATCGGCCTGCAGGAAGCCCAGGCCCATGAAATCACGTACCTGGCCAAGCATGGCCCGTCATACGTCCGTTACGGCCTCGGGCGCGATACCGGCAAGGCGCCGAAACTGCAGGACGATTACGATTCCGAGGAGACGATGCTGATCATGTGGGATCCGGCTGCGCTCGACGCCACCGAAAAGGGAACGTTCTGGCTTTCCGAAACGCCGGACAAGCCCGGCAAAGGCTGGGACGCCGATTACAACCGCAACGTGAACTGGGTGCGTTTCTACCACAAGGGAACGGGTCTGTCGTTCTATTATTTCAATACGCACCTGGACAACAAGGGATCCGTCGCCCGGACCGAGTCGATGAAACTGATCGCCGAGCGGATCAAGTCCATCAACAAGGAGAACCTCCCCGTCTTCCTGAGCGCCGACTTCAACGCAAAGCCCAACAACGCCATTTTTGCGCCGATCCGTGACTGGATGAAGTCCGCCCGCAACGAGGCCCCGGAGTCTGAGTCCGTGAAGAACACGTTCAACGGTTACAACGCTCCGAAGAGCCAGATCGACCACATTTTCTTCTGTGGCGACAAGGTTTCCGCGCAGACATTCCGGGTCCTGGACGGGGACTATGGCGCCACGTGGATCTCCGACCACTATCCGATCGTGGCGACCTTCAACTACAAGAAGTAGCTTACTTGATCACAAACTCGTTTCCGTCGAGCATGCCGCGGACGCGCAGCGGCTCGTTCGTCGTGATGCAGTCGACGCCGAAGTCGATCATCCGCTGGATGTCGGTGCTGTCGTTGACCGTCCATACGTTGATGCTCATGTCGTGGGCGCGGGCCTGCTCGATCCAGCCGGGGTTCTTGTCGAAGACCGAGAAATGGTAGTCGATGCCGTTGATCCCGTCCTTCACCAGGTCATCGGGCGCGATTTCGCCGCCCAGGTACTGGTTCGTGAATTCCGGCGCAAGTTCGGCGATCCGGTCGCTGATGTACTTGCTGAATGAGATGAAGATCGCGCGCTTGGGGTCGTACAGGTGGTGGGCCTTCAGGGCGGCGAGTGTCTTCTGGGTGAGGAGTTCGTCCAGTTCCTGGCTCTTCATCGGCTTGAGTTCGACGACGAGCACCGTCTTGTCGCTCTTCTCGCCCTGGGTGAGGTAATCGTCCAGCGTGGGAAGCTTCTCACCGTTTTCCAGCTTGAATTCCTGGAGTTCGGCATAGGTGTGGTCGATGACGACGAGGCCGTGGAAATCTTCGTTATGGTTGACGACGACGATGCTGTCGCCCGTCAGGCGGATGTCGAATTCGCTGCCCCAGAGGCCGTGCTCCTGTGCGAGGGCGAGGGATTTGATGGAGTTTTCGGCGAACTGCGCCTCTTCGCATTTCCAGAATCCGCGGTGGGCAGTGATCTGGATCTTGTGCGCTTTCGGGGCGCACGCGGACGCCATCGCGACAGCCGCCGCGACAACGAGCATCTTGCAGATAATCTTTTTCATGGGTGCTGAAATGGTTTCCGCAAAGATAGCAGATTCGGCGGAATATTGCAATTGGTTGGGAATTTCGTTACTTTTGTGCCCGGAAAATGATAAACAAACGACATAACATGTTAAAGATCGATGTGGAAGGTTGCAGCTCCTTCGTCAACAAAGCTGCGTTCGATGCATATGTGGAGAAAGCCCTCGCCGCATTCGACGTCCTGCAGGGCGGCCAGGGAGCCGGCAATGACTTCCTCGGCTGGAAGGAACTGCCCGGGCAGGTGAGCGAATCGCTCCTTCGTCAGCTGGAGGCCGTGCAGGCGGACTGGAAGGCCAAGGGAATCGACCTGGTGGTCGTCATCGGTATCGGCGGGTCCTACTTGGGTGCCCGCTGCGCCATCGAGGCCCTGTCGCACACTTTCGCCAAGCAGCTGTCCGGCAAGAAGGCGGCCCCCGAAGTCGTTTTTGCCGGAAACAACCTTTCGGAGGAATACCTGGCTGAACTGATGGACCTGGTCGCCGAGCGGAACACAGCCGTCGTCGTGATCTCCAAGTCGGGTACGACGACCGAACCGGCCGTCGCCTTCCGGATCGTCAAGGAACATATCGAGAAGACGTACGCCGACGCTGCACAGCGGATCGTGGCCATCACGGATGCCCGCCGGGGTGCGCTCAAGACGCTTGCTGACCAGGAAGGCTACCGGACGTTCGTCGTTCCGGACAACGTGGGCGGCCGTTTCTCCGTGCTGACGCCCGTCGGCTTGCTGCCGATCCTGCTCGCCGGATTCGACATCCGTGCGATGCTCGAAGGCGCCCGGCAGATGCAGCAGGCCCTGGCCGTCCGCGACGCCGCCAATCCGGCCGTTCAGTACGCCGCCATGCGCAATCTCCTGTATACCGAACTGGGCAAGAAGGTGGAGGTGCTCGTCTCCTATAATCCGAAGTTCCAGTACCTGGGCGAGTGGTGGAAGCAGCTTTACGGCGAGTCCGAGGGCAAGGATGGGAAGGGCATCTTCCCGGCATCCGTGAACTTCACCACCGACCTGCATTCGATGGGCCAGTTCATCCAGGACGGCGACCGCATCGTCTTCGAGACGGTCGTCAATGTCAAGGAGAGCAGCCGCAGCGTCGTGATCGGTTCCGATCCGCAGAACCTCGACCAGCTCAATTACCTGGCCGGCCAGCACGTGGAGCATTGCAACGCGATGGCCGCCCTCGGAACGAAGATCGCCCACATCGACGGCGGCGTGCCCCAGATCGGGATCTCGGTGGAGCGCATCGATGCCGCCACCCTGGGCGAAATCTTCTACTTCTTCGAGTTTGCGTGTGGCGTGAGTGCCTATCTGCTGGGGGTGAATCCCTTCAACCAGCCCGGCGTGGAGGCCTACAAGAAGAACATGTTCGCTCTGCTCGAGAAGCCGGGCTACGAAGAGCGCACCGCCGAACTGCGCGCACGGATCTGATCCGGGGACGAGAGGCTGAGGCTTTCAACGTCCAGACCGGCCAGATACGCTTGTGCGTCTTTCCCGGACGCCATTTCACCGCAGACGCTGAACGGAATCCCTGCATTCCGGGCAGCGTCTGCCGTCATTTCGATGGCGCGCCGGACGGCCGGAGCCGCGGGATCACAGAAGGCGGCGACCTGTGGATTGTTCCGGTCGGCGACTTGGATGTATTGTGCGAGGTCGTTCGTCCCGATGCTGAAGAAGTCTGCTTCAGCGGCCAGTTCAGGCGCGTTGAGCACGGCCGCGGGCGTTTCTACCATGATGCCCGTGGGAACGGCGGCTCCGCAGGAACGGATCATCTTCTTGACTTCCCGCAGTTCTTCGACGTCCGTCACCATCGGGATGAGGATCTTCACCGGCCCTTCGGCCGCCGCGCGCAGGATGGCGCGGATCTGCACGGACAGGATTTCCGGGTGAGCCAGGGCCAGGCGGATGCCGCGCAGGCCCAGGAAAGGATTTTCTTCGGCCGGCCGCTTCCAATAGGCGGGCTGCTTGTCGGCTCCCATGTCCAATAGCCTGATGGTGAGTGGTTTCCCCTTGCAGTGGAGCACCGCCTGCCGGTAGGTCTCCCATTGCTCCTCTTCCGTCGGGAACCGGTCGGATGCCAGGTAGAGGAATTCTGTGCGGAACAGGCCGATGCCTTCGGCCCCCGCTGCCATGGCGGCGTCGATCTCCGGGAGCGAACCGGCGTTGCCGAAGATTTTCACCCGGCTGCCGTCGGGGCGGAGCAGGGGAGCACACGGCGCGGGGCCGGGCGTTTCCTGCAGGAAATCCCGTTCCTCTTCTTCCGCCGGTCCGATGACGAGGGTGCCCGCATCGCCGTCGACCAGGAGCCGGTCGCCTTCGCGGATTCCTTCCGTGTCGACGCCGAACAGCGCCGGGATTCCCTTGGCGCGGGCGATGACGGCGACGTGGCTTGTCGCGCTGCCCCGGGCGGCGACGAAGGCCCGGACGCAATGGTAGTCCAGCCCGGTCGTGTCGGAGGGGAAGAACTCCTCGCCGACGAGGACGGCCGCTTCCGGCAGTTCCGCAGCCCCGTCGCGGGCCACCCCTTCCAGGCGCCCGAGCAGACCGCGGCAGAGGTCGCGGACATCATCGGCCCGGGCGCGGAGGTAGTCGTCTTCGATCTCTTCAAACATCGCCGTGATGCTTCTTTCGGCGCTTCGGACGGCATCGGCCGGCGAGAGGCCTTCCGCCAGCGCGGCGTCGGCGGCCTCCCGGAGCATCGGGTCTTCCAGCATTTCCAAGTGCGCGGCGAAGAGCGGATCGTCCTGCAAGGCTTCCAGCCGGGCCTTTTCGGCCTCGAAGGCTTCATCGAGCGTCTGGGGCCGGACCCTGTTTCCCCGTTTCCCGAGAAAACAGGCGGAGCCGACGGCCTTCCCCTCGACGGCGCCGATGGCTTTGCGTAACGCTCTCATTCTGAAATGCTTTCCAGAAGGGACACGACGGCATCCAGGGCTTCCTGCTCGCGATCGCCGTCGGCGGTGATTTCCAGCTCCGTTCCGGCTTTCACACCGAGCGACAGGACGGAAAGGATGCCCGAAGCCTTGATGCTCTTGGCGGCGGTCGACAGGGTGACGGTCGTTCCTTCGAAGGATTTGACGGTCTTGACCAGTTCACCGGCCGGCCGTGCGTGGAGCCCGTTCGGGGCTTTGAAAAGGAGGTTCTTCTTGATCATGGTTGCAGGGTTTGCAGGATTTCTTCCGCCTTGGCTTCGTGGCTGAGCCGTTCGAGGACGGCCTCGTCTTCCAGGATCGATGAAAGACGGGCGAGGATGTCGAGGTGTGCGTCGCCGACGCCGGCGATGCCGATGATGAGGTAGGCCGTTTCTCCCGCGTAATCAATGCCTTCCGGATATTGCAGCACGCAGATCCCGGACCGCAGGACGCTGTCTTTCGCGGCAGCGGTTCCGTGCGGGAGCGCCAGCCCGGCGCCCATGTAGGTGCTGGTGATCCTTTCGCGCTCCAGCATCGCTTCGGCGTAGCCTTCCTTGACGCAGCCGGCCGCTTCGAGCAGGTGTCCGGCGCGGCGTACGGCATCTTCCATCGGCTCGGCGGCCAGCCCCGTCAGGATCCGCTCCGGCGTGAGCAACCGGTCTTTTCCCCCGAGCCGGGCGATCAGCCCGTCCAGGGCCGGATCCGAGATGAAGTTCGTGATTTCCAGGACGGGATGTCCCTTCACACGGCCAGCCAGCGTCCCCTGGCAGACGACCAGGTCGGCATCTTCGGGAATCGCGTCGACGGCGCAGTTGGTGCAGGAAACGCCTTCGATCCGGTGTTTCAGCAGCCGTGCTTTGAAACGGGTGGCGCCGAGGGCGCTGGAACCCATGCCCGCGTCGCAGGCGAAGACGATCTTCCGGATCGTCCCGCTTTCTCCGCCGTCGCTGCGTTCCGCGGCGGCCTGTTCCTCTTCTCCCTGGAAATCGGGCCGTGCCTTGACCATCGGGATGGCGAGGAGGAAGGAAACGGCGGTTGCGATCAGGACGCCCAGGATGCCGATCAGCGTCTGGCCGCGCGGCGACATGAGGATGATCGAGATCAGGCTGCCCGGCGAGGCGGGTGCCACCAGGCCGAAGTCGGTCAGCGTGAAGAAGGACAGGGCGCAGATGTTTCCGAGCATGACCGGCAGCAGCAGGAGGGGACGGGCGAGGACATACGGGAAATAGATCTCGTGGATGCCCCCGAAAAGCTGGATGACGGCGGCGCCCGGGGCGGACTGCTTCGTCATTCCCTTTCCGAAGACCCAGCAGGAGAGGAGGATGCCGAGACCGGGACCGGGGTTCGGATCGATGAGGAACAGCATCGATTTGCCGGCTTCCGCCGCCTGCTGGATGCCGAGCGGCGTCATGATGCCGTGGTTGACGGCGTTGTTCAGGAAGAGGACTTTGGCCGGGTCGACGAGGACGGCGAGCAGGGGGTTCATCTTGTGCCGGAGCATCCAGTCGACGCCGCTGCTCAGGGCGTTGGTGAGGCCGGAGACGATGCCGCCGATGACGAGATAGCCGGTGATCGCCAGCAGCATCGCGATGATGCCGAGCGAGAAGTTGTCCACCAGCATTTCGAAACCGGCGCCGACTTTCCCTTCCGTCCACTTGTCGAACCGCTTGATGCACCAACCGGCGAGGGGGCCCATCAGCATCGCGCCGAGGAACATCGGCGTGTCCGTCCCGATGATGACGCCCATCGCCGCCACGGCGCCGGCCACGCCGCCCCGGACGCCGCCGACGTTCTTTCCGGCCGTATAGGCGATCAGCGTCGGCAGCAGGTACTTGAGCATGGGCGAAACCAGTTTCGCCATGTGCTCGTTGGGCCACCATCCGCCGGGGATGAACAAGGCTGTGATCAGTCCCCACGCGATGAAGGCGCCGATGTTCGGCATGACCATCGCGCTGAGGCTGCGGCCGAACCGCTGGATGCCGTCGCGGATCATTTGGCGCGCTGTGCTTTACAGGCTTTCACCGCGATCCTGCGGCACAGGCGTGCGTCTTTTGGGGAGAGGCTGTATTCCGTATCGCGCAGGGTGCTGTGTGCCTTGGAGAGCGGTACGCCCACCGTGGGGGCGACCAGCATTTCGAACCAGGTGCAGGCCGCCAGGTAGCGTCCGAACTGGCGGCTCAGGTGGTAACCGTCGCGCGTGAGGTCGTAGGCGCGCGTATCGGCGGGCACTTCTCCGACGTTGTTCAGGCGGCTGGCGCGGGCCAGCTGGATCGCCTCGCCGCAGGGGATGACCGTTTCGATGTCGAAATCTTCTTGCAGCCGCTGCACGCAGGAGCGGATGCCTTCCAGCATGCGGTCCTGGTCATTCCCGTACTTGGGGAAGTCGGGATGCTGATACGCGTTCTTGGCGTAGGCCCAGGTCTCGTGCCAGACGAGCCGGACATCCGGGTTCGTGCATTCCCGTTTCAGGATTTCCATCAGCTGCGGAAGCCAGGTATGGATATTGTCGTAGATTCCCGAGTAACCGGACTGCTCCTGCATCGTAATGATGTCCCAGGGTTCGTCCTTCACGCCGTCCAGCAGCGTCGCGTTCTTCTGTACGTTCCAGCGGTTGTCCGCGCCGGACTTGTAATACATATAGTTGTGCGCTTGCGCTTCGTACTCCTTGCAGTGGCGCTGGAGGGAGCACCCGCCGATGTACAGGCGGCCGATGATGACATTGTGGATGCCTGCGGATTCGAGCAGCGAGGGGATGTATTCCGTGGCGTCGTCCGAGAAACTGTTTCCGACCGCGAGGATCCGGAGGGTGTCCGGACGGAAGGGGAGCGTGGACCGGCCGTCGGCGGCTTTCCCGGAGAGGGGAGCGCGGAAGGTGAAGACGATGAGGACAAGCAAAAAGATGCGGAAGGTCTTTTTCATCATTGTATGGTTTTTATTTCGATGCAATATAGAAAAAAGTGTTCGAAAAACTGAAAAAAATTTGCGGAGAAGACAAAATTGCGTATATTTGCATCCGCAATCAAGGAATTGCCACTGGTGCGGTAGTTCAGTTTGGTTAGAATGCCGGCCTGTCACGCCGGAGGTCGAGGGTTCGAGCCCCTTCCGCACCGCTCAAAGGTTCATCGCAAGATGAGCCTTTTTTGCTATCTGGAAATACGCTCCCCGAACCCTCGACCTCCGTCCCCCCGAGTCCTCTCGGCCACGCTCCGTACATTTCCCGTTGTGCTTCCTGCCGCCCGGCCGGAAGGGCTTCGGACGGTACGCCCCTTCGGGGCTATCCCTCCCACTGCGCTTCGCTTGCGGGTCCCTCCCGCTCACGAGCCGCGGGCGGCTACGCCGTCCGAAGCCCATCCCGGCCGGGCTCCCGAAGTCATCCAAGTCCAGCCGCCCGGAGCATTCGGCCCCAGGCCCGCATCCTATGGTCTTCGGCCCTTGTCGATTCCTTTCCTTTGTGGAGAATCCTGCAATTTAGTGGTAACGGTGAACCCCTTTGCAAGGCCCTGTACGGGGGGTTGTGCCCAATGAGCGCAAATCGTCCCAATTGCTCACGCGGATCGGCCCCAGGCCCGCCTGTATGGCCGCTCCGTGTTTCCACCGAATGGCAAGTCCTTCTTCACCGGAGTCATTCTGGCGGGAGATTCTCGGAAGAACCTCGGGATATCTTCGGAATGGCAGCGCCATGACCGGTAAGGTTCTCATAATCAGCCAGTTCGTGTTTTACCCTCCTTGAATTTAGGGTAGGGAGAAGAAGTCTTTGCTTGTTTATCAAGTAGTTAGCGGTCAGGCCCCGATTCCTTTGATGGGAGGGGGTGACCAATGGGCGAAATAAGTCACCATTGCGCATGCGGATCGCTCCCTGACCCGCCTGCACGGCCGCTCCGCGTTTCCACCGAATGGCTAGTCCTTCTTTTCCCGGAGTTATTCTTCCCCGGAGTCATTCCGCCGGGAGCTTCTCTGGAGATTTTCGGAAGATTCTCGGAAAGATTCTCGGAAGAACCTCGGAAGAACCTCGGGATGTCTTCGGAATGGCAGCGCCATGACCGGTAAGGTTTTCATAATCAGCCAGTTCGTGTTTTACCCTCCTTGAATTTAGGGTAGGGAGAAGAAGTCTTTGCTTGTTTATCAAGTAGTTGGCGGTCAGGCCCCGATTCCTTTGATGGGAGGGGGTGCCCAATGGGCGAAATAAGTCACGATTGCGCATGCGGATCGCTCCCTGACCCGCCTGCACGGCCGCTCCGCGTTTCCACCGAATGGCAAGTCCTTCTTCACCGGAGTCATTCTGCCGGGAGATTCTCGGGAGATCCTCGGAAAATCCTCGGAAGATCTTCGGAATGGCAGCGCCATGCATGTCGGATCGTGCGTTGTTCGAGAAACAAAGATACTCCTTTTCAGGGAAGAAAAAAAATCCGTAAATTTGTCGGTCCGGCCTGATCCGGACGCACTCGCATGGCAGAAGAAGGAAAGATCGTCATCAAAGGCGCACGCGTCAACAATCTCAAGAACATCGACCTTGAGATCCCCCGGAATCGTTTCGTCGTCATCACGGGCATCTCCGGATCGGGCAAGTCATCGCTTGCCTTCGACACCCTGTTCGCAGAAGGCCAGCGCCGCTTCGCCGAGAGCCTCTCCTCCTATGCCCGCCAGTTCCTCGGCCGGATGAGCAAGCCGGACGTCGACGGCATCGAAGGCATCCCGCCCGCCGTCGCCATCGAGCAGAAAGTCAACACGCGCAACCCGCGCTCGACCGTGGCGACGACTACGGAAATATATGATTACCTGCGGATTATCTTCGCGCGGATCGGACGAACCTATTCCCCGGTCAGCGGCGAGGAAGTCAAGTGCCAGACGGCGAACGACGTGATGGCCTCCATCACCGCCGGCGACGCCCGCACCATCTATCTGCTAGCGGACCTCAAGTGGAAGGACCGCCCGGACAAGGTCGAACTGATGCTCTCCCTGAAGGAAGAAGGCTATTCGCGTTTCTTCAGCGGCAACGGCATCGTCCGCATCGAAGAGATCATGCGCATGGCCGAAGACGGGAACTATCCCGACGACCTGCTCCTGTTGATCGACCGCCTCCGCCTTCCTTCTTTCCGGGACGGACGGCCCGTCGGGGAGGACGGCAACCCCTGGCCGCAGACCGATTGGGAAGACCTCCGCACGCGCCTCCTCTCTTCCATCGACAATGCGTTCCGCTCCGGCGACGGTGTCCTCCTCCTGCGGAAGGAAGACCTTTCCGACGCCTCCGGAGCCCCTTTCCGGACCGAAATCTTCAACAGCCGGTTCGAACGCGACGGCATCACCTTCCGGCCGCCGGACGAGTACCTCTTCAGTTTCAACAGTCCGCTGGGCGCCTGCCCCGTCTGCGGCGGCCTGGGCAAAGTGATCGGCATCAGCGAAGACCTCGTCGTCCCCGACAAGACGAAGAGCCTCTACGACGGCGCCATCGCCTGCTGGCGCGGCGAGAAGATGGGCTGGTTCCGCGACCATCTCATCCAGGTGGCCGACCGTTACGGGATCCCTGTTTTCGAGCCCTACTGCAACCTCTCCGCCGAGGTGAAGGACACGATTTGGAACGGCCACAGCGTGGAGGGGGATGAAAACTCGATCATCGGCATCAACGAATTCTTCTCCTGGGTCGAAGCCAACCGCTACAAGATCCAGTACAAGTATATGCTCAGCCGCTTCTCCGGCCGGACGGTCTGCCATGCCTGCAACGGAAGCCGTCTGCGGAAGGAGGCGCACTATGTCCGCGTCGGCGGCAAGACGATCGCCCAGCTGCTGGAAATGAACGTCGATACCCTGCTCGCGTTCTTCGACAACCTGACCCTGACCGAATACGAAGCCGGCATCGTCAGCAAGGCCATCGAAGAGGTCGTCTCGCGGCTGCGGTACATCCGCGACGTGGGGCTGGCGTACCTGACCCTCAACCGCGGCTGCAACACCCTTTCCGGCGGTGAGAGCCAGCGCATCAACCTGGTGACCGCCCTCGGCAGTTCCCTGGTGGGTTCGATGTACATCCTGGACGAACCCAGCATCGGCCTGCACCCGCGCGACACGGACCGCCTGATCGGCGTCCTGCGGCGGCTGCGCGACCTGGGCAACACCGTTATCGTCGTCGAACATGACGAAGAGATCATCCGTGCGGCAGACCTGCTGATCGACCTGGGGCCGCTCGCCGGCGTGAACGGCGGCGAAGTCGTCTTCCAGGGCCGGATCCAGGATCCGCTGCCGGAAGAAACCATCGCCCGCTCCCTCTCGCTCCAGTACCTGACGGGCCGCCGTGCCCGCCTGCAGCGAGAAAAGCGCACCTGGACCTATTCCATCAAGGTGGAAGGCGCCCGCGAGCACAACCTCAAGAATATCGATGCGGAGTTCCCGCTGGGCGTCCTGACGGTCGTTTCCGGTGTCAGCGGCAGCGGCAAGTCCTCGCTGGTCGGCGACATCCTCTATCCCGCCCTTTACCGCCGCCTGAACGAGACCGGCGCCCTTCCAGGCATCCACAAAGGTCTTTCCGGCCACCTGAACCGGATTTCGCGTGTGGAGTACATCGACCAGAATCCGATCGGCAAGAGTTCCCGTTCCAACGCCGTCACCTACCTGAAGGTCTATGACGACATCCGGCGCCTGCTCTCGGAACAGCCTTATGCGAAGATGAACGGCTACACGCCTTCTTTCTTCTCCTTCAACCAGGACGGCGGGCGCTGCCCGGAGTGCCAGGGCGACGGTTTCGTCCGCATCGGCATGCAGTTCATGGCGGACGTGACGATGGTCTGCGAGGCCTGCGGCGGCAAGCGTTTCAAGCCCGACATCCTGGAAGTCCGCTACAAGGGGAAGAACATCGACGATATCCTGAACATGAGCGTGGAGGAGGCGATCGCCTTCTTCTCCGCACAGGGTGAACCGGCCGCTCAGGCCATTGCAGACCGGCTGCAGCCCCTCGTCGACGTCGGTCTCTCCTACATCAAGCTCGGGCAGAGTTCCTCGACCCTCTCCGGCGGCGAAAGCCAGCGCATCAAACTGGCCTATTTCCTGTCGATGAGTCCCGACGGCGGCTCCGCGCGGCGCGACCGCATCCTCTTCCTCTTTGACGAGCCCACGACGGGCCTGCACATCCACGACGTGATCTGCCTGCTCAAGGCGTTCGACGTCCTGCTCGCCCGCGGCCATTCGCTCGTCGTCGTCGAGCACAACATGGATGTCATCCGGGCGGCGGACTGGATCATCGAAATGGGGCCCGAGGCCGGCGACCGCGGCGGCGAGATCGTCTACGCGGGGACGCCGGAGGAACTCCAGCGCACCGGAACGACCTATACGGCAGAATACCTCCGAAAAACACAATCGTCATGGACGCAGTCATCACCTATGTAGACGGCAACGACCCCTTCTGGCAGGCGGAATACGCCCGCACCTTCGACCAGCCGGCCCTTCAGAAACGCTTCCGCGACTGGGGGACGCTCCCTTACCTGCTGCGCGGGATCGAGCGCTTCATGCCCTTCGTGGACAACGTCTTCCTTGTCGTCTCCTCCGAAAGCCAGGTCCCTTCCTGGGCTTCGGACACGTTGCGGATCGTCCTGCACCGCGACATCATCCCTGCACAGCTGCTGCCTACCTTCAACAGCGCCACGATCGAGGACTTCCTGCACCGGATCCACGGGCTGGGGGAGCGCTACCTGTATTTCAACGACGACATGTTCCCTGTCGGCCCTTGCCGTGAGGAGGATTTCTTCCGCGACGGAAAGGCCTCCATCGCCTTCCGCCGGTGCCTGTCCCGCCATGGCATCTACCGGCACCATTGCTTCAATTCCGACCGTCTCGCCCGCCGGCTGGCCGGGAAGTGCGCCGGGCCGGTGTTCCGCCGTCCGCAGCACACCTGCTCCCCGATGCTGCGCAGTGCCTGCGAGGAAGTGTTCGCGCTCGCCGGAGAGGAACTGACACGCCGGGCGACCCCGCTTCGCGGAAACGGCAACGTCAACCAGTATGTCTTCCTGGACTACATGCTTTTCACCGGCCGTGCCGTTCCGCGCGCCATCCCCAACAAGCACGTCTCGCTGGCACACACTTCCGTCACCGCCCTGCGCGACTGCATCCTGACGCCGGACCGCCCGCTTGTCTGCATCAACGACGTCCGTCTTTCCGAGGCGCAGTACGCCGCTTACCGCGAGGCGATGCTCTCGTCTTTCCAAGCCCGGTTCCCCGTGCCTTCCCGTTTCGAGAAGTAAGGTCCCGACCTGCCCGGCGCCACCGAAGGATCAACTATAAAGCAAGATTTGCGGCAGAACCCGCGTACAATTCGTGATGAAGGGCTGCGGCCTGTCCCAGGCGGCACCATTTGATGATGAGGAATGTGAGAAAACCTCCGGTAGTCTGGCGCCGGAGCGTCGGGTACTGCTGCAAAAGTAGTCCTGCGGCCGCTTTCGTCCGCGGAATCCTTAAAAAAAGAGGGAATTCTTTCTCTTTTTTCAGGCTTTTGTGGTGATTTGTCGAAAATGATTGTAAATTTGGCGCATTCAAATCCCGCCAAACGGGAGGGTCAGTTTTTTTTATGGGTCTTTCAAAAAAAATTAAAATGCTCCTGAGCGGCAATTCGGGGCATGATTTCGTCGAAATCCTTTCCGGTCAGGCGGACTTCCTGCGCCGGTCCACGCAGATGCTTGTCGAGATGTTCCAGGACGGCCTCCCGCTGGAAAGGCGGAAGGAAATCGAGCGCGAGATCAAGGCGCTGGAGAACCAGGGCGACGCCATGCTTACCGAATTCCACGGGCAGTTGGCGGCGAACCGCGTGATTTCCGTCAACAAACTCGACTTGCAGGCCATTTCCATGGCGATGGACGACTGCCTCGACGCCATCAAAGACACGTCCAAGGCGGTCCTGATCTACCGGCCGCACCGGATCGACCCGCAGCTGCAGGACCTGGCCCGCCTCGCCGCGGCGCAATCGGAGGCGTTGTGCGAAATGGTCCCGCAGCTGGAAGACATCAAGACCCATCTTTCCGCCATTTCCCTCTGCTGCGACCGTGTGACGGAATTGGAACATGCAGCCGATGAATCCTATGAGGATTACATCGGCTGCATCTTCGAAGGTGTCGACGACACCCGTGAGCTGATCAAGTACAAGAACCTGGCAGAAATGCTGGAGAACGTAACGGATGTCCATAAGCGGATCTCCGACAATACCAGGAAACTGCTCTTGAACTATTTCATTTGACCATCTTGTAGTCGTACGACAGGATCTGCACCGGGCCCAGCAGGCCGGCGGACTGGAGTTCGGAATCCTTGTTCAGGTAGGTCGACGTCTGGAAGGTGAAGCGGTCCGCTTCGGGGATGGCTTCCTTCTCGCCGATCAGCCGGTTGCGCCAGCAGTTGACGACTTCCACCTCGACGGTGTTCACGCCCTTCTTGACGGCGTCGGTGATGTTCAGCCGGTAAGGAGCCGTCCACACGCCACCGACATACTGCCCGTTCACCTTGACCTTCGCCATGACCATGACCTTGCCCAGGTCGATGTAGACCGGCGTCTGGGGGAGTTTCTTCACCTTGAAGGCTGCGGTGTAGGTGGCCGTGCCGGAGAAGTACTTGATCTTCGGGTCGGTGGAGGTCGTCCAGTCGCTCAGCTTCTGGAAGACGACGGGGGCTTCGGGGCCGCCGCGCTGCGCCTGGAATGCAACCGTCCAGGGGGAGTCGATCTCGGCGAGCACCTGCTTGGCGGGATAGTTGGCGCCGTCCACCGCCTGTGCGCCCTTGCGGAAGACGATGAACGCACTCTCGAACGGCTCAAGGGCCATGGGCACCTTCGTCGTCTTGGAGAGGGTCTTGTACTCGGGCAGGAAGCGGACTTCGCTCGTCAGCGGATTCCACAGTTCGGGCGCCTTGCCCTGGTTGCGGAAGATGCCGTCGAAAGCGATGGCCTTGTCACTCTGGTTGGAGACGAAATAAACGTCGCCGTCCGCGTGCGTGAGATGGATGAACTGGAGGGGCAGCGCAGGATCCTCCGTGGTGAAGTCGGCCACGATGCCCTTGTCGGCGAAGATCTGCTCGAGGGAGGCGGCGCGGTAGATCCGGCCCTTCCCGTAACGGACGGATGCCGCGAAGGGCTGGTCGGAGGTCTGCCACATCCGGGCGGCGGTTTCGCGGACCTTCCGGTCGGCGGCAGGGTAGCCCTGCAGGCTCGGCGACTTCTCCGGTGCGGGTCCGAGGAGGGTCATTCCGTCGGCGACCAGGCGCTCGATCTTCTCGAGCAGTTCAGGCCGCATCGTCTTGATTTTCGGGAGCACGAGTACTGCGTATTCCATGCCGCTCTTCAGGTGGAGCTTGCCGTCCTTCACGGTGGCGTCCATCAGCACTTCGGCGTTGACGTAGTCGTAGGAGTAGCCTTCGGGGATCTCCGGGTCGCGGGTGCCGGTCATCTTCGGGGCGTCTTCACCGAGGAAGTATGCCACGTCGGCCACGTAACGGCCCTGCTGGAGCATGTAGTTGCAGCGCTTGAGGTACTGACCGAAGACGTCCATGTGCGAGAACCAGGTGTTGTTCCGGTTGAACTCGTTGCCGAACCAGGCGTTGATGCCGGGAACGCGGTCGTCAGGCTGCTGGATGTACAGGTGCATCAGCGAGGCGTTGATGCCTTCGGTGAAGAAACGGTCGCCCCGCTGCTTCATCTGGCCGGGATACTGCGTGAAGTCGGGTCCGCCGCAGGTGAAGCTCTCGGCCCAGACCCGCTGCTTGCCGTAGATGTGGCCGCAGGAAGAGGCGACGCGGTTCTCGATGTCGCCCAGGTCGCCGAAGCTCCAGAATTCGCCGGCGATCTCGTCGGACTGCCCGCCGTACTGGAGGAATTCACCCGGGAATCCCCAATGGCCGTAGTTCTCGAGCCAGGTGGTGAGTCCGTGCTCGTGGCTGACCTCGCGCAGGCCGCCCACGTAGTTGTACGACACTTCGTCCGCCACGAGACGGCGCAGGTCCCACAGGAAGCGGTCGGAGATGTCCTGGCTGCCGATGACGACACCGCTCAGCACCGGAATGTAAGGCACCGGGTCGTAACCGTAGGCCTTCTTGAAGTCGTCGATGAGGTCGTCCGTCCAGTTCTGGCCGCCGGTCTCGTAGCTGTCTTCCACCACGACCTTGAAGGTCTTCCGGTCGGCAGCGGGAATCTTGTCGAGGATCACGCCCAGGTAGTTGTCGAAGTGGGCGCGGATGTGCTTCTTGCTCATCTTGTCGGTCTCGAGGCCTTCACCCTCCTTGGGGGCGGGGGCGTCCTTCGAACCGGTCGGCAGCATGGCGGTGCGCATCACCACCCACTTGCCCTTCGGGACATCCCAGGTCAGCGTGCCGTCGGCGGCCACCAGGGAAGAAAGATCCTGTACGGCGTCCGGCTGGACGGAGAGGCAGGCGCAGTTCTCGGGCTGGTCGCGCCAGATGTAGGCGTCCCACATCGGGTGCGGCGTCTGCCACATCTTCGCCAGGCTCTTTTCAGCATAGCGCTCGACGGCCGGAACATCGGACAGGACGACATCGCCGACGATGCCTTCCTTGTCCACCTTCAGGACGAACTCGTCGCCTTCCGTCTCGGGAATCGAGATGATGACGGGTGCGAACGGCACGAATCCCACGTTGATGGCGGGGTTGCTGCGGTCCACCGTGAACTTCCCGACGCTGCGCAGGTGGCCGTTCTCACGTACGAACAGTTCCGCTCCGGTGGCGCCGGCATTCCCGGCCGGGATGACGGTGACGGACCGGACGGTGCCTTTCTTGTCGGCCTTCAGGGTGATCTCCTTCTGCTTCGCCACGTTGCCGGAAGCCTTGAAAGCAACCGAAGACTCCATGAGCGGGAACGCGAGCACCTTCACTTCCTGGGCATCTTCACCCACTTCGGGAAGCTTCGCGGAATACTTGACGGGCCCCGAAAGGGTGTCCTTCGCGTAGCCCAGGTAGCGCATCGCCTGGGAAGGCTTCACCCAGGGACCGCCGCTCTGGCTCCATCCCGGGCAGTTGAACAGACCGACCTCGATGTCGAGTTCGCCGGCCCGCTTGAACATCGTGTGGAGGATCTCCCACCACTCGTCGGTGAACATCCGGACGGGGCCCTGCGGGGCACCCTGTCCTTCGCCGATCATGCCGATCTGCACGCGGTTGATGCCGACGGCCTTCATGGCTTCCAGGTCCTTGACGACGCCTTCCTTGGACATGTTGCCGGCGACCCAGTACCAGTAGACGGCCAGGGGCTGGCTTTCAGGGATGTCGCGGAATTTGCGTTCCATGGTTTCGATGCTTTCCTGGGCGGACAGACCCGAGGCGGCGAGCATCAGCAGGGTGGCAAGCCCTGTAATCAATCTTTTCATTCTTGTGTTATTTTAGTGATATTCGTGTGTCATTTTCCGGGCGCGGTGCGGATCGGCAGGCTCCGGGCCGCGATGTAGCGGACTGCCTCCGCAGGGATGTCGGTGCAGATGTAGTCGGCGCCGAGCAGCCAGGCCAGGTGGACGTCTTCCACGCGTGTGGTCGGCCAGAGATTGACGCGGAGCCCCGCCTTGTGGGCCGCGGCGAGCGTTTCGCGCGAGGAACCGCCGATCGTGCAGGCGAGCCGTCTGACCCCCAGCGCCTGGCAGAGGCCGATGGTTTCTCCGTTGCAAGGCTTGCCGGTGATGAGCATCGGATCTGCTTCCGGGTGCTTGACCGTGAGGTAGCGCATGGCCCGCGTGTCGAAACTGGTCATCAGGTAGACGGAATGCTCCGGCTTGGCGGCGTAGACGGCGGCGGCCACTTTGTCGAGGTATTCCTCCAGGCGGGCCTGGGGATACCGGTTCACATCGGAGCACTTGAGCTCGAATTCGACATAGGCCCAGTCGTGCCGGCTGAGGAAGTCGAGCACTTCGTCCAGGAAGGGGATCCGGTGCCCGTCCTTCGTCCGGAGCGCGCGGATTTCTTCGGCCGTCATCTCTTCAGGGGCGCGGGAGTCGCCGCAGACCCAGTTGAAGTCGTTGTCGTGGAGAATCATCAGGGCGCCGTCCTTGCTCATTCTCACGTCGGTCTCGAAAGCGGTACAGCCGCTGTCGAACGCGTGGGCGAAGGCCTCGAGGGTATTCTCGTCGATTTCCGCGCGGCCGCCCCGGTGGGCGAGCAGGCGGGTTCCTTCTCCGGGGGCAGGTTCATTCTGGGCGCGCAGCGGCTGCCAAGAGGTGCAGAGGACGGTGGCAATGACCGCCACGGTGCAAAGAATCGTCTTTTTCATCATCTACAATATTAATCATATTTTGCCGTTTTTCCAAAGAAATGAATATATTTGCTGCGTATGATCGGGACCATCGTCAATACCGCCTGCATCATTGTGGGAAGCCTCGCCGGCGCGCTGCTCAAGCGCGGCCTGGGCGAGAAATACAACGACGCCCTTTTCACGGCCATGGGCCTGGCGTCCATCGCCCTGGGTGCGAACGCCTTCGTCCAGAACATGCCCAAGAGCGAATTCCCCGTGCTGTTCATCCTGAGCCTCGCCCTGGGCGGCTTGCTCGGGACGGCCCTCGACCTCGACGGCCGGGTGACGCGACTGGTCGCCCGCAAGGGAGGGGAGGGGCTCGCCAAAGGCCTCATCACGGCCTGCCTGCTTTTCTGCGTCGGCACGTTCTCGATCGTCGGCCCCGTTCTCAGCGCCACCCAGGGCGACAATACCTTCCTGTACACGAATGCCACCCTCGACCTGGTGACGTCCACCGTCTTCGCTTCGACCTTCGGCATCGGTATCATCCTGGCCGCGCCGGTCCTCTTCTGCTGGCAGGGCTTCTTCTACCTGCTGGCCAAACTGGCCGCCGGCAGCCCGCTGCTGCAGGGGACGATGGTCCATGAGCTGGCCATCGTGGGCGGAGTGCTGATCATTTCCTCCGGCTTTTCCCTGCTCAAGGTCAAGGACTGCAAGACCCTCAATTATCTTCCTGCCCTGCTGGTGCCCGTCCTGTGGTTCCTGCTGAAGGGGCTGTTCACCTGACGGCGGTCGTCAATACGGTCGTTCCCGGAGATCCCCTTCCAAGCAGGGGAAATTTTTGCCTGTGTAAGGCTCCTTTTGAAGAAATGTGTTGATAATCAATCATTTAGCGTTTCTTTTGTGAGGTTGTTTTTTTTGCAAAAAACTTGGATTGTGCGTATATTTGCGGTTGTGCGATTAACTTTTTTGACTGCCAAGATATAACCAAGCTTTTTTCTTTTTTTGACCGGTTGCCGACCGGGTTCGGTTGATTTAAGACGTACCTTGCTATTACTCTTCCTTACAGTCCGGCTGGGATACCAAGTTTGCTTTCAACTGCGATGACAGAACTTCAAATTCTTTTATTTATGATTGCCCATCAGAACAGACTTTTGTTTACTTTGCGGTCCCCTCTATGTGTACAAGGGAATAGGTATATTAAGTACAGCATTATATGCGCCTTTTTTCTTTTCTTTAACGCATGCAAGGGAGAGTCTGTTCTGCGTGATAGCGCTCTGTTTCCGATAGAATCTGTTTCTGATCTGAAAGAAGAAACACTCAAATGGGAGAATTGTTCTATTCCTTTAGATTGCGGCTTGCTGCTTTCTGCAGCCATCCATGATTCTTTGTTGATTAATTATGAGGGGGGAGGACATTTTTTCAGGGTATCATCGCTTCTGTCCGGGCGTTCCTTGGGTACTTTTATTACAAAGGGGCGCGGACCGGGTGAATTAATTAACGTTATCCCTTTCATCCAGCTTTCACCGTCTCACGGTTCGCTAAGCTCTATGGTTTATGATTACAGTTTAAAGAAAATAGTTAATTGGAATATTTCAGCATCTATCGAAAACGATAGGACCGTGCTTGATGGAGTCTTTGAGTTGCCAAGGAAGGTTGCTGCTTTTCCGTTTTTTTCTTTGAATAACCATCGTTATTCTTTGATCGATACGGGACAGAATAATCCTTATTCCTTTTCCGAGGACATGACTGATCCGCCACAGATTCTTCTTTTTGATTTTGAAAACGGGGTTACTGATTCGGTCACTTTGTTTAAACCGGTTCATTATCCTATTGGAGAGAATGTTGTTACTCCGAAAAGTCTATTCAGTTTTTATGGGTGCATTAACTCTGGTAAGGATATGATATGTTTGGCGATGTCCTATTTCCCCGCCGTCGTTTTTGCTGATTTGAAAACAAAGCAAATATTTGCTAAGGAGATCACAGGCCAGCATCATTCAACTTCTTTTTCTTCTCATGATTGCTTTGAAAGTGTCGTCGCCTCTGAATCATATATTTATGCATTGTTTTCAGGAGTAATCCGTTCCAATTCTCCATCTCCAGAACTTAAGGCAAATACGCTATATGTTTTTGACTGGGGCGGACGTTTAATTCATCATTATCGCCTGAAAAAAGATGTACATCGCCTAATGTACGATCAAGCGAATCACTATTTATATTTTTATAATTTATTGACAGAAGAAATGTGGCGTTCATCGATGCCATGAATATGATTCACCCTTTAAAACTGTGTTTTTTATTTACAATGCGTCCCCTTTTTATTGTACGAAGAAGTAAACATCTTTTGGTGCCTTTTTTGACGTGCGCGGCACTGTTTTCCTGCCGCCCCACGTCGCTATTGTATGAGGGGGTGTTGTCTCCCATAAAAGTCGTCCCCGATTTGCCCGAGAAAGAACTTGATTGGCATCCCTTCGATTCTTTTCCGGATTGGGGTGACCAGAGAATCTGCTCTGTTTATGATTCATTGGCTATCTCGTACGTGGGATATAGTAGGAGCGAATCTTTTTGGAACGTGTCGTCATGGAAAAGCGGGACCGATTTTGGGGATTTCGTCCTTAGGGGACGTGGTCCCACGGAACTCTTGAGTTGTTCTTTTTTCATTGATGTGTACCCTTTTCAAGGGAAAACGCACGCTTTGCTATACGATTTTTCTTCCACCTCTTTTTTTCGTTGGGATGTTACATCTTCCCTTGAATCCGGGAGAACGATTCTCGAGAAAGAGTCGTCATTGAATCGTCAGATCCCGTTGATGTCGTTCTTCAAGACGGAAGAAGGAGAGATTGTTATCAATGATTCGGGTCAAAATGCTTTTACGGAGGAAATGCTTTCTCCTCCTCGTGTTTTGTTATTCGATCCGGTATCGATGACCATTCGCGATTCTATCCCTGTTTTCCGCCCGGTGAATTATCGATGTGAGGATAATCCTGTCGTTTCCAAGGTTATATTCAACTCGAGCGATTGTTATCATCCTTCATCCCATTTTCTCTGCATGGCAATGACTTGTTTTCCCGCCATTGTCTTCGTCAATACACAAACAAAAGAGTTGAGTACCATTGTCATTCGAGGCCAGCCTCATTCCATTGCCAGGAAAGGATTCCGTTCTTTTCAATCCGTTTCGGCCAGTGACGATCGTATATATGCGCTGTATTCGGGAGAAAAGCGTAGAAAGGAGGTCGCCTGCAAGGCTACTGTGCTATATGAGTTCAGTTGGGACGGAGATCTCTTGAACAAGTATCGCCTGAAGGAAGATGTCCAAAGCATTTCTTTTGACAAAGCAAGCCAGAGGTTGTTTTTTTTTAATCCTCAATTGGAAAAGGTATGGTATAGAGATATGCAATGATTTGTTATGCGTTCCCGCTTCCCATTGAACAGCCGGGCTGCAGGATCTTCTTTTTCAGTCCGAAGGCGGAGATCGTTCGCGCAAGTTTCCCCGGAGCGATTATTCTCTCCGGGGAAATTTTGCCGGTGTAAGGTTCTTTTTGGAGAAATGTGTTGATAATCAATCATTTAGCGTTTCTTTTGTAAGGTCGTTTTTTTTGCAAAAAGCTTGGATCGTGCGTATATTTGCAATAAACCAAATTACGTTGCGCACCGTATCTGAGTTATATTATGTGTAAAAGATTCCTCTTCGCCACTTTCGTATCCTTGTTGTGCTCCTGCGCCCATGAAAACACAGATGTGGCGACTGTGCAAATGGACGGTAAGATCCATGGTGCGAACGAAATCCGCTCCGTTGTCCAATCAGTACGAACCATCCCTTTGGAAGCCACGGATGATGCATCCTTGATTGGTTCTTCCGATAAGATCTGCTGGAGCAGGGCAGGCTCTTTTGTGATTCTCGACCGGCGTATTCGCAAACAAGTGTATGCTTTTGACTCGACAGGACGCTTCATGAACCTGATTGGAAGATGCGGCCGCGGTCCTTCGGAGTATACCGTCCCTTATGATATTGCAGTCAGAGGGGACTCTGTATTTGTCTTGGACCATTTCATGAGGCGACTCTTGCTCTATACGATTGATGGGCGGTATTTGTCCGATGTGAAAATGGATATTCCTGTTACGGAAGTGGCGCTTTTGGGATCGTCCCGGTTCATCGGCGTGAACGGCGATTCCTCGTCCAGTCGTACGAAAGGCTATGACCTGTCCCTGTTCGATGAAGACGGGCGTTTCCTTCAGGGCTTGTCACGTCATTCATACACAATGAATTATACTGCACATTTCTGTCTGTCCACGTTCGATGGGGGAGCAGTGTATCATAAATCCTTGCGCCCGGAAATCGAGTATTATAACCTCGATGGGAAGCTGTCCGGAAAAACAGCCCTTGTCTTTGATGGAAGCATGCTCCCTTCAGACTTCGAGCGGCAATCAAAGGGAGACTTCAACACATTGTTGCGTATGTATCCGTTACGCGGTTATTCCTATTTTACGGGCGATTACTGGAGAACGCCAAAGTATGAAGGGCTTGTCACGTCATCGAAAGGACAGTCTCTTTTGTCGGTTCGGAATCTCGGAACCGGAGAGATGAAGTCGTTTCTGGCAGGATATTCCTTTTCAGGCTTGTCTCCTGATGGGCGCCCTCTTCTCGATAAAGATAGCTATGTCATATGGGCGCTTTCCCGTCCCGTTGCTGTCGCGGGGGAAACTGTTTACTGCCTGATAGACGCTTCTGCTCCCGGAATGCCGGTTCGTCCTTCTGCCCTCCCCGCCAACCCTTCTGTCGTCCAGATTGATTTCAAATAGTACGGCTTTTTTTTCGGAATAATTTGTATTTTTGAGATGGATTTAATAAAACTGACCATGCGCCTTCCCTTCTGCTCTTGCCTTTTGTTTTGTGTCTTCCTGGTTGCTTGCCGGCCCGGGACGGGCCATTTGAGCTGGGAATCTTCTTTGATAAAAGTAGAAGAGGTTTCCAGCTTGAAAGAAGAAGCGTTATCGTTGGAAGAATGGCATACCATTCCGTCATTTGGCGTGCTGCCTGAATCGGTGGTCATCGACTCTTTCTTCGTCTCGTTCAACAATGGGAGCGGATCAAAGCATTTCGCTCAGGTGGCATCGGTGAATACCGGAATGGATTGCGGCGGCTATGTATATCGTGGCCGGGGGCCGGAGGACCTTGTTTCATGTTACCCGAAACCCTACATGGCGAAAGGCTCATCTGATCAGGACGAGTGTCTCCTTTGGGATTACAGTACCAGGAGATTGTTCTTGTGGGATGTCACAGCATCGGTTCAATCCCACCGAACGGTCTTTTCGAAAGTTCTGGACCTCAGATCTTCTTTTTCGGACAATGCGTCCGGTTTGATGTCATTCAGTCTTTTGAAAGACGGTCGCTTATTGCTGCTGGATTCCGGTATGAATCCGTCTTCCGAAGAAATGACAGCATCTCCGGCGGTTTTGTCTTATAACCCGGGGAAATCCGCCGTTGAGCCGTTGCCTCTTTTTCGAGTGATTGATACAAGACGTTTCAGTGAGGATTTTGCCACGCGAAAAGGTGTTTTCTCATCGGTCGCCTGTTTCAGCGACAAGCATGAAAAACTCTTTTTGGCCATGTGGTATTTCCCTCAGATCATGATCATTGATAAAGATCTCCAGGCACGGGCGATGTATCTCCATGGAGAAAACGAGTCCAATTGGAAAAAACAGTTTTGCTGTTTCCGCTCGGTGACATGTTCGGATGACCGCGTTTATGCTCTTTTCTCAGGGTCTTCACGTTCAGAGACTTCTGTGGGGGCTCGTAAACTGTTTGTTTTTGACTGGGACGGGAACCTGTTGCAAAAGTATGCTTTGAGTGAAGCGGCATATTCGATTACGTATGACAAGAAGGGAGGGCGCCTTTTTTTCATCGATCCCATCTCGGACAAGATTTGGTACAAGTCGATGCCATGATTATTGTTAGCCCATAAAAAAAGATCATGCTCGTTTTATGGATATGAAACCTCGGAGCTTTTTGCTGCTTTCAGCAATCGTCCTTTCCGCGTTTCTGGCCGCCTGTTCACCCTCTGATGTGCGGCGTACGATTTGGGATGTTTCGACATATATCCAGGAAAGACCGGACAGCGCTCTGTCGGTGCTGGAGAAGATCGATACCCTACGCTTGGGCTCGCGTGGTATCCGGGCAGCCTATGGACTCCTGTACGCCATGGCGCTTGACAAGAACGACAGGGATGACGGTTCGTTCCTCTCCGGAGCACAAGCCGTCTGGAAGTATTATCGGTGCCATGGCGCTCCGGAAAAGAAGGAACTTTCCGCTTATTACTATGCTGACCAGCTGAAAGATGCCGGAGACGACCTGGCGGCAGTCCCGCGTTTCATGGAGACGTATCAACTGGCCATGCGGCGAGGAGACGATTTCTATGCGGGGATGGCCTGCCGGGAACTCGCAGAGATTTTTTATGCCACCCATGACTATCCCGATCAAGTAAAGTATTCGGAATTGGCCTGTCATTTTTTCCGGAAGGCAGGAAAGGACTTGCATGCGGCTTTCGCCCTCTATGAAGCGCAGTGCGGACGGTATAACCTGCAGGATTATGCGGGCTCACTGCATACGGCGGATACTGTTATTTCAATGGCGCGCTCGCTTTGTGATACGAACCTGTTGACACAGTCGCTCTCCTCCTCTGTCCTTGCTTTTTCCCTGCGGACTCCGCCATCGTTGGACAGCGCCATGCTACGGTTAAAGGAAATCCGTGCCCTCCGCGGATCCTATACTCCGGAAGAGTATGCTGACCTGGCTTTGATCTCAACGAAAATGGATCGCAATTCGCCCGTCTCTCAATTGTTGGATTCCGCATATCGTTCTGTTTCATCGCGGCGACAATTCAACTATGTTTTTGCCTCTGACTATGAAGTAACGAAACTGAAGGGTGACTCTTTGCGTGCCTACCGCATGATGGACCAGATACTTGATTCGCTTTTCAGACAGGTCCGCGAAACCATCAAACAGTCTGCCGTGCGGACAATGGCATCGTACACGGAGCTTCAATTGGCTCAGGAGCAGCAGCGGATCCGCCGATCGCGGACTGTCGCCTGGTTTGCCGGCGTTGCGGTGATTGTTGCACTGCTCTTTTTGATCCGGCGTGTGAGACGTTTCCTTTCCGAAAGGAAACAGTGGGAGCAGGAAAAGTCTGATTATCATCTGTTGATCGATGAACTGAACCGTGCTTCAAAGACGCAGATCGGCGCGGCGTTCAAAGTGGGAGCCCGCTCTTTTGAGCGATTATGTGATGCTTATTATACGTCCAGCGGGAAAAATAACCGGATGGTCATATCCGCTTTTCTCCAGTCTATCGCCGATTTCTATGAGGATCCCTCGTTCCGTGCTGAATTCGAAGCGTATGTCGACGCTTCCCGGCAATCCATCTTGTCTCACTTGCGAGCAGAAATACCGGATTTGTCCGAATCGGATTTTTCATTGTTTGTGCTGTCGGCCTCGGGGTTAAGCACGCCGTCGATCTGTTCCATCCTGCACGTGGACCGACCGGTTTTCTATACACGTCTTTCGCGGCTTCGCCGCAAGATAAAGGAATCTTCTTCAATCCATCATAACGATTTCCTGTCCATCCTGGATAGAAACGAACGCTAATTTTCGCTCATCATGAAACATCGTCTGCTTTCCCTTTTGCTTGCTCTTCCTCTGTCGGTTTCATGCGTTAAAACTACTGGCGGGGCCGTAGCTGTTGAAAAGATCGATTTCGCCGGTTTCGAGGAACGTCCTTTTTCGGAATACCTTTCCGAGCATGTTGCAGATGTCTCCGCCCTCGGTGTCGATACTTCGCGGCAGTATCGTTTGGGACAGATTGACCGTGCGTTATTCACGGATTCCGAGATCCTGCTTCGAGACATTCGCATGCAGAAGATCGTTGCTGTCTCCCGAACGGATGGTCGCGGGCTGGCTTCTGTCGGTAGCTTGGGCAGAGCGAACAACGAGTATCTTCAAGTGTCCGGTTTCGATCGGGATGCCTCCGGCAAAATATGGATCCTTGATGCAAGAAGTAAAAAGGTACTCGAGTACGATGGTGCCACCTATGCATTTCTCGGAAGTCATCCGTTGGAGAAGATCACTCCCGTCGATATCAAATGCCTGGGGGACGGAGGGTTCATGTTTTTCCGTTATCCGGACGGTGATGATTGGCAGTTCCAATTACAGGCGTATTCGGACGGTTTTGTTCAGAAAGACGGCGCCGTCCCCGGACTGAAATCATTCGACCCTGCCGGCATCTTGTCCTCATGCAGTTTCAACCCTGCAGACGGATCGTCCTTCTATTCCAGCAATGTTTTTATCGATGATCGTGTGACGCTCCTTGACGGGAATGGCGGCATTGTCAAACAGTTTGCCTTTGATTTCGGCAAGTACCGCTTCCCGGATGACCTGCGTGCTTCCATTTCTTCGCATCCGGAAGAACTGGCCCGGTACCGCTGCGCTTGCGCTCCGGTTTTCATTACAAAAGGGAAGGCTGGCGGGAAACTGTTCGACCGGACGGCCCTCTCATTCTTCCTTGCGGATCGGGAAAAGGAGATTCTGTATCTTCCTGACGATGCCTATGGGCAGATGACCCTGATTTATTGTGATAATGATATGATGGCCTTCTTCCTTCCGTCCGGTATGGATGTCCCGCAACTTCGGGCCTTTTGCCCGGACCTTGACCACACCGACTATGTCCTGATGCTTCGTTTGTAAAATAGACTATTGTTTCCTGCTTAATTTATTCAAACCGTGAAAACAAAAAAGATTGTTTTTTTAAGGCTTCGGAAGGTGCCGTGTACAGATATCCTATTGCGCCATATCTTTCTTCCTTGGAGTTCAATTGATCGTTGGTTGAAAATGAGACAATATGTTCTTCTCGTCCTTTTTGTCTTCATCCTAGCTGGATGTAAACAGCATTCGGGTTTTGTGGTCAGTACGCCGGATGTCACGCCGATCTGCACATTGCAGGAAAACTTGGGGTTACTGGGGAGAGTCACTTCGTTCGACCTTTGTGATGATTCGTCCTTCGTCCTGATTTCGAGCGGGAACTCGAATATCTATACGTATTCCATGGCAGGTGCGCAGAAGCAATGCCTGAACAAAAGCGGACGTGCGTTGTATGAGTATGTCACGCCGAAATTGGTCCGGGCAGACGGAGAGGGGAATCTCTATCTCTGGTGCAGTGACTCGCAGAAGTTCATCTCTTATGACGCGGCAGGAACCCCTCGCCTGGCATTCAAATATCCTTCTGCCGTATACGACTTTCTCCCGCTGTCGGATCAGGTCCTTGCGGTATATACCGCCGGTCGTCGTCACGGAAATGTCATCGATTTGCTTGATGGGAACAACGGAACCGTCCTTGATACGCTTGTACAATCTTCGGAAGCGCATTACATGTTGACTAGTGCCTTGGGGCGTGGTGCAATGTCCCTTTCTGACAAAGGCCGTTTCGTATTCATGCCCAAGGATGCGCTGACGGTATATGAAGTGCCTGCGGATCGGGGCCGTCCGGAGAAGTCCGCCGTTTTCCAGTCTCCTACTTTCTCCTGCGAACCGATGGAGACGTCTTTCAATGGGGATATCCAGAAATTGCTGAAGTTCCTGAATACGACCCCTTCCACCTTGCTCGTCATGAAGAAAGGGCGGACGATCTGGGTGCTGACGCAGGAAGGCGCCGTGAAGGAGAACAACGGCGCCGGCGGGAAATACTATTCCCTATACAAACTCCATTCCGGGAAGCTGTCCTCCACCTGGCACTACATGTGGAAAGACCTGACGACTCCGGAACTCTTTGCGGTCTACCGTGGCGGAATCTATTTCATACGGATGAAGCCTGGATCTGACGGCGCTTCATGGGAACTATGCCGATGGGACCTTCCTTCCTGATGAACTGCTCCATCCACTCCCTCTAGGGGCTTAGAAATAAATAATAATACACAATGATGCGCCGGTTTTACTTTATTCTGCTTCTCTTCATGCTGACCGCCTCTGCTGTTTCCTGTTCCAGGAACGGCATTTTCCAGGATGTCCCTGTGGAAATGGTGAAGGCAAGGCATGCGGCACATATTGAGAAAGACACGTCCTTCTCCGGCTTTTTCGGGGAAGTTGGACATTTCCTTGATCTGCAGATTGTGAGAGATTCCATTCTGGTCGTTCAAGACATAGGCTCCGCCGGTGATTCGAGTTGGTTCAAGGCCTATTCCCTGGAGTGCGGCCGTTATCTCGGATCTTTTATTAAAAAAGGGCGTGGCCCCTCCGAGATGCTCAATCCCCGTATCGCAAAGGCGTCTCCTGGTGCTGTTTGCATGCATGTCTATGACATCATGATGGGGCGGTTTTGCTCGATTGATGCCAGTGCTTTGTCTCTGCCGGACAGTGATGAACCATTATCCTGGAAAGAGATCCCGGACAACACTGACTTATGGGTTCCTTCATCCGTAACTTCTTTTTTTTCGATGGATAAGCAAAACAACGAGTTCGTGTTCCATCATTCAGATGCCAAGGGCCAAATCGTCCGTTCTTATCCTTTGTTTCAAGGGTTGGATGCGGAGCAGCTCATGACGCACCTCAGTTGCCTTTGTGCAGCGGATTCGCAAAAAGGAGTGACGGCGGTTGCAATGCTCTTTTTCCCCCAGATTGTTTTCATTGATGATCAAGGACGTGTTCGGTCCGTTTCTACCAGCAAGGAGTATAGGAATTGGAAATCTACGATCAGCAGGATGATTGCCCCGGACTTCGTGCAGTATTATTCTGCGATGGCGGCTGCTTCCGATTACTTGTTTGCCGTTTACCCTTCATGCCCTTTGGGTAATATGGCAGCCCCTGACAGGCCCTCTGCCATTCAAGTGTTCAATTGGAAAGGCGACTTCTTGCTTGAATTGAGTGTCGATGAGCGGATTGGCAGTATCGCCTACGATGAGAAGAATGGTTTCTTGTACGGCATCGACACGGCGAATGATTGTATTGTCCGTTACGATCTGTCCTTCCTTTCTGATGCGGATGGATCAAACTTCCAGAATCAATGAATCGACGAATTCTCCTTATTGTCCTGATTTCCTTCCCTTTGTTGCAATCGTGCAATGCTCATCGGGGGGAGGACGAACTGTTTCGAACGAAATCGAAAACGTCAATAGAGAGAATATCAGATACGATGTCGGAATATACGTCTATCGTGGACCTGATGGGTTTCGAACACTATCTTGTCATGATAGGCCTGAACCTCAAAAGTGACACATGGGTACATGTTTTTGATTTGGATGCGAAGTCTTTTCTTCTGGATGCCATCCCCCGGGGGCGGGGTCCGGGGGAAATGATCCATTGCAGTAATGTTTCGATGGACGGTTCGGGAACCTTTATTATGACCGATCGTATGAAAAAAGTACAAGTCGTATTCAATCTTCTGGAACTGCTTACGGACGGCGCATCTTCCATCCGTGAGAACAAGGTGGATATCCCGGCGTTCAATGTGTATTCCTATCAGCCGGACACCAGTTGCTATCTCTACGTGCAGAATCCGAGTGAACAGGCGTTGAGCCGTTCTGCCATATCGCGTTTCTATGTTCGTTCTGCCCGTTCGTCAGATACGTTAAGCGTGTCCGACGGGTATTATTATCAAGACAATGCCAGCAATTGGGCTGTATATAATTATTCCCAGTTTGCTTCACTCGGAAGCCGGTTTGTTGCAGGAAGTACGCTGGGAGGGCTCTTGGAGGGCTACGAGGTCCATGATTATACTGTTAAGAAGCTCTTTGCGAAGGAGGTTTTCCCAGTATTATTAAACCGGGATGGGACGTTTTCTTCCGCGTGTCTTTGGGGCTTCTCCGACCTGTATCCGGAAACGGAGGGAATCTGGACCATATTCGATGGCGAGCACAGTAAGGACTGCGATGAGCCGAAGTTTTGCAATGTCGCCTTATGGGATTGGTCAGGAGTTGGGTTGGCAGCGTGGAAAACAGAGATGGAACTGGAGCGGATCTGTATGATCGGGAGACGAATGTATTCTGTCGTTCGCAGTTCTGAGGGGGCGTTTTTTCTAGCAGCTCTCCCCGAAGTCCATCCTTTATAAACCATCCGTTCAAATGAAGATCAACGCGCTAATACTTCTTTTTTTCTTTGTATCATGTTCTGGTGGCTCAATCGTGAACAAGGCCGCGTTGTTCCCTTTGAAAACGATTGCAGACCCCATGGCGGAGGAAATAGAATGGCATCCTTGGCCGGTGATTCCGGAAAGGGAAGACCTTAAAGAGATCGTGGTGTACGATTCTTTACTGATTTCGTATGTCTTGCCCCAATCGGGTCATTTCATGGAGATATATTCCATGAATACAGGAAAGAAACTGGGCGATTTCGTCCTGCATGGGCGTTCTCCCCAGGAAATGATTCAATGCCTAAGCCGTTTCAGCATGATCGAAAATGAGAATGGAGTTGCATCGCTTCTGTATGATTTCCCGACGGGGCGTTTCATGGTCTGGAACATTACGTCATCGTTAGAGCAAGGAATAACGCAATTCAGCAGGTCCTATCTGATCCATCCGGACCCGTTTTCGACCATTCCGGCCACGTCGTCCTTCCTTTCAGCAGACCATCGGAAACTCATCCTGTATGATTCGGGCGAGACGGTGAAATCCGATCGTATGGTGAAGGCTCCGAAGATTCTCCAATACGACACGCGGACCGGCGTGATGGATTCGATAATACTGTTCAAAGTGTATAATTATACAAAGAATTCCCAAGCATCCGTCTTCGAATCTGTTCCCGCAAAAGGGATTTTTTCATCCCGGAATTGCTACAATCCTGCAATGGACCGCATGTGTTTGGCTTTGAATTATTTCCCGACGTTATTGTTTGTGGATGGAAAGGATGGCGTTGTGCGCGGAGTCTCCCTTTCTGGGTTGAAGGAATCTGACGCGTCGGCGCAGTATTGGAGTTTCTATCATGTCGCCTCCAGTGCCAGTGAGGTATTCTTGCTATATTCGGGGGATGCATATGGCGGGAACCATTTCGCATGTCGTGTCCTCTACGTTTTCGACTGGGAAGGGAATGTGCTAAAAAAGTATCATTTGCCGGAGGACGTTTTTTCTATATCGTATGATGCAGTCAATCAACGCCTTTATTTTTTTAATTTGGTGCAGGGAAAAATATGGTATAAAGACGACGTTCCGGGGATGATCTCTTCCGGGAAATAATGGAGTTACTGATATGATTTTTCAACATCGGATGCGATTTTATTTCGTTGTGGTCCTTGCCCTTTTGGGCCCGCTTTTCCTTGTCTGAAACACGACGGTTATTGTAGTATCTTTTTTCGTTGAAATCCAGTTTGCAAAAAGCAAGGGATTGAAGTTTATGTATAGCGTTTCTTTATGAATTAATATATTGTAATTATGAATAAATTTATTGTAATAGCATTCGTGTTTACGCTTCTGTTTTCCTGTTCACGCAGAACGGATTCGACGATGCAGGTCGTTCCTTTGGAAGAATCGTCTTATGCCGGACTTGAAAGTATCAAAGCCATCCCGCTGGACAAGAACCATCCTTTTTCTGTAGCATCCCAAGTCGAGTTCCGTGACGGAATTTTTTTCCTCCGAACGGACCAGGGTCTTTTCTGTTATCAGGAGGACGGATCTTTTTTGCGGGAAATCTCCCGGAAAGGTCGCGGACCGGGAGAATGGCAACGGTTGGATACTTTTTTCTTTTCTGAGGATGGGCTTCATGTCCTCCTGGTTGATGGGGCACTGAACCGGCTGCTGGAGTATACCTTGGATGGGCGATTCATCCGCAAGTGGGATCTGGACTCCTTGGATGATCATTTTATCACGCAGGCGGCATGGGCGGGTGGAAACATCTTCTTCTGCAACGGTATTTATAATGATGATGCGGATATCTACACGCTTCAGCAATTTCCCGCCGGGAAGATGCGGACCCTCCTTTCTCTTCCCATCAGATCAGAAAATGTCATGTATCCCATCAGTAAGCATCCACTTACGCAATCAGGCTCCCGCTTGCTGTGTATCGTTCCTTTTCAAAATGCGGTCTATTCGTTGGACGAAGATAAGCTCCGTCCTGCGATTACCTTTCAGATGCATCAAAAACAGCTCTCTGAAGAGGAGGAAGGCCGTATAAAGGATTATTCGCTGGGGACCCAACTGAAAATATTCAATGAAGGATTCTTCCCCGGTTATTCCGGTATTTTCCGTGATGGGAAATGGCTCATTCTTCCTTTTTTTCAGTTACAGTGCACCTTTGTTGATACGGAGCGGAACAGGGTTACAACCGCAGATCCCCAACAATTGACTCCGTTGGAATCTTTTCTCCTTCAATACATGCTCTCTGACTGCGAACAGGGATTGATTTCCTTTATGAATGCTGGTATGTACGCGATGCATTCTTCTACCCTGGAGAATTCCTTCCCGGAGATGGACCCTTCTGCCGCTTATTTGTTCATGTGGTCGCTCAAGTAATCGATCCCTCAGAATGAGCCTTCCTCAAATATGTCAGAATCCTTTTTTTATGTTGTTTGTTCGGAAAACGAAGAGTGATTTCGAGTGTAAGGTTATTTCAAGAAAAACATGCTAATTATCACGGATTTAGTTCTGCCTGTGTAAGGTTGTTGATTTTGCCATTTCGCTGTAGATTGTTTATGTTTGCAAATAATAAATTATATCGTATCCTGAAAACGAAAAAAGTATTTCTTTTAGCGGCAGTCGCTACTATGGCCGGCTCCGCCCTGCTACTGGTCTCTTCTTGCATAAGTCAGCACCAGACATGCGTGCTTGATTCAGTAAGCGCCATTGACAGCTTTCCTCAGTGTTTGGATGACGGTGTAGAGCAAGAGGTCGATTGTGGAGTGGCCGGTGTCCGCGACATCCGGATTCGTGATCATACCATTCTTCTTTCAACCGTAAATCCGGATGCGTACATCGTAGGGTTGGACTTGGATTCTTTTCAACGGAAAGGATCATTCCTGAAAAAGGGGAACGGACCGGATGAAGTGCTTTTTCCGCTTTTTTTCTCTCAGATGCTTTTATGGGAGGAAGGCGGGCATTGGTTTGGAAACATCGTACAGCGGGGACGTTTGCTGACCATTGATATTACCGCATCGTTGGCGGCTCATGCGACCGTCCTGACCTCATCCCGGCCCGTTTTCATAGATGATTCCAATTGCATGATGCATTATCCGCTGGATTCAATTCAAGTGTATCTGAAGACGCTCTCCCCAGATGCGACGAGGATTGAGCGGAAAGTTTCCTGCAAGGATTCTATTTATATTCCCCAGGAAATGGGCAAGTTGAACCGGGCGCATATCAAGACGACCGGGGACGGGTCCTTGTTCAATGTGCTGTTGACGATTCCTGTCGTCCGACCTGGTGGTGGAAGGATTGCCGAAGCCTCGATTTCGCTCAATACGATCCATCTTTATGATACCGAAGATGCTGGGAATTCGAAATCTTTGACTTTGTGTGTCGGGAAGGCGCCATCGGATATCTACCGTGCTGAGCAGGCGATCCGGCCTTTACGTCCGGTTGAGTTTGAGGCGATCCGTGCCTATGATTCTTTTTTTGCTGCTTTGTATTTGGGCACGACATCGCTGGATGATGTATCCGACCGACGTGTCAAACCTCGCATCATGCTTTTTGACTGGGAAGGACGTCCATTGGCAGAAATACCGCTGAAGGTCTCTTGCCGTTCATTTGAATTCGACCTTGCAGGAAAATGGCTTTATCTGCTCGATCCGGATACGGAGTCCCTCTACAGAATGGACGTTTCTTCCCTTGCCATCCCCGGATTTTGACTCTTTTTAGTTAGACTGATGCGGATTGACTTTTGACGAAGCCGAATCGGTTATCGTGATAACCTTTTTCTTTTAAAATTTGGTTATTTGAATAAACTGTCGTATTATTGTCGAAGGAATTCAGATAATTATGGAATCGCTTTTCAAGAAACACCGGTTATTGATCTCCCAGGTGAGTACTGACATCATCCGGGAAGCGATGGACGCCATCAAGTGGGAAAAGCAGCTGGTGGGCATACGCGGCTCCCGTGGCGTCGGCAAAACGACCTTGATGCGGCAGTATATCAAGCTCCACTATGGAATCCAGGCTGGAGAGGCCCTTTATTGCCTGATGGACAGCATGTACTTCACCAGTCATTCGCTGCTCGACCTGGCTGAACGCTTTCATCTGATGGGAGGAAAGCATCTTTTCCTCGATGAGGTTCACAAGTACCCTACTTGGAGCAAGGAAATCAAGGAGATCTTCGATCTGTATCCCGACATGAAGGTCACTTTCTCCGGTTCCTCTCTCCTTCAGATCCTGAATGCCGATGCCGACTTGTCAAGACGTGCGCTCAGCTACGATCTTGCCGGACTCTCTTTCCGCGAGTACCTCAAGTTCTACCATGGGATCGAAGTGCCGATATACAAGTTGGATGACATTCTGTCCGATCCTGATTCGATTTGCACGGATGTCTGCAACCTCTGCCATCCCCAGCCTCTTTTTGAGGCATACCTGCGTGCCGGTTACTATCCTTTCTTTGACGGGGACGAGGATGATTACTACGTTCGGATCGAAAACGTGGTCAATTATATCATTGACCAGGAAATGACCGTATTCTGCGGTGTGGATCCCGCCAATACCCGGAAACTGAAGGCCATGCTGCTTTTCCTGTGTGACAACGTTCCATACGAAGTGAATATCGCCAAGCTTGCCTCGTACCTGGAGCTGAACAAAGCTACTGTTCTGAGCTATCTGTCAGGAATGAAGAAAGCTGAACTGCTTCATCTTCTTTATTCCAGCAATGTATCCGTGACCAAGATGCAGAAACCTGACAAGATATATGTCCACAATCCCAATATCCTGCATGCCCTGGGTTCCAGGGAGAATGTCGGGACCGTCCGTGAGTGCTTCTTCGTGAACCAGCTTTCTAAAGGGCATACCGTCGAGTATGGGAAGAGCACCGGCGATTTCGTCATCGACGGCCGGATAACGGTCGAGGTCGGCGGGAAGGATAAGTCTTTTGAGCAGATTGCGGACCTTCCTGATTCCTATGTCTTCGCTGACGAAATGGAGTTCCCTGTCGGCAAGAAACTGCCTCTCTGGCTTGCAGGTCTCCTCTATTGACCTGTTCCCCGGCGGGAGCGGTTGATTCAGAAAAGGATATGGGCCCTTGGATGAAAGGTTATTTATTAAAAAGTATGCTGATTATCACGGATTTAGATCTATCCGTGTAAGTCTCTTTTTTTTGCTTTCTGCCTTGCGATTGTCTACTTTTGCAATTATCGTATCATGAAAACGAAAAAAGTATTTCTTTTAGCGGCAGTTGCCGTTGTCGCCGGCTCCGCCTGGTTGTCTTCCGGTAATCTCCGTCGCGGGGATGATCTCTTCCGGGAAAACTTGGATGTGTTGACGGACGGGGAAGAAGCAATCATGACAGAGTGACTATTGTGATTGTAATAAGATTGGATGGTTTTGAGACGGACTTGTAGCATCCTTGCTTCGATTTTTCTGTTGGCCTCCTGCAGCAAGGAGGCAGGAGTTGTGCTGCATGTTGATCTCGGGGCGCTTCGAAACGAGGAATCCTCCTTTTTCGATTATTTTGATAAAGTAGAGATCATCCCTTTGGATGACGCATATCAACTGTCCAATGGCCAGTATTCGGAACCGCAATATCTCGCAGTAACGGACAGTTTTATTTTTGTACTGGACGAAAAAAGCATGCGTCTTGTCTCTTTCGATGCTGATGGAAAGTTTATAAGAGAAGTGGCCAGAAGGGGCAATGCGGGGAATGAATACACTTTGGCCTATGGAATCCAGGCTGACGAAGAGGGCCAAGTCCGGCTTCTCGATCCCCGTGGTACGCTATATACTTATAACTCTGCGGGCTCCTTTGTCGGGAAGGATAGGATCGATGGAATGCTCGCGGTACATAAGTTCATTGAAGGTGACTGGGGAACATTGTTATTCACTTCCTCTGCGGAGAATCCTCTATGTGTCTGGAGGGATGGGGATGCCCAACCCATTCGTTATTCTCCAGCATTCGACTTGAAAAAGCAATTCAATGCCGCTTTCCCGTTTGTGACCATTGATGGCGAAGTATGCTATTACGAAGGTCTGACAGGGAAGATCTATACGATCGATTTTGAAAAAGGAAAGACGTCAGTCAAGTATTCCTGGGACTTCGGACGCTGGAATGCGGATCTGACGAAAACGACCGGGCCGCAGTATGATTTTTTAAAATCCCTCCAGAATGAATTCTATGACTCGGTTTTCCCGTTCCTGAATATCCTCTCTGTCGATGGAATCCTTATTGCCGATGTGCTTTTTCAGGGCCGCGAACATACGATTATCGTTGAGCCGGCATCAGGGGCTGCTTGTTGCATAGACACCTTCAGCGAGGGAATACGCTTGAAAGTGTCCACGGAAAGAGATGGTGTATTGTATCAAATCGTTGAGCCGGAATCCTTGCCGGAATTCATCAATCCCAAGGTATTGGACCAGGAGAATAGAATGAAGTACGAAGCGGTCATTGCCGGCTCGCAGTCCAATCCGGTCTTGCTGAAATACCATGGTTTTTCCGCGCGTTTTTTCCATCGCATCCGTTGACGTTACAGCAATTAATTCGTATATTTATGCCATGAGCCGACTAGTCCTATTCTTTTCCTCCTTACTCTGCGGGCTTGCATCGCTGGCCGCCCCGCTGCGTGCGCAGGAAGCGATGACGCTGGATGATGCGATCCATGCGGCACGTACCCGTTCCGTGGCGGCGCTGCAGGCGAAGCATGCCTTTGTCTCGACCTACTGGGCATGGCGGTCTTATCAGGCAAGCCGCCTCCCGCTGCTGACCCTGTACGGGAACCTCGGGAATTTCAACCGCTCCCAAACTCTCCTGCAGAATTTCGAATCCGGCGAGATGGTGTATGCCAACTCATACAATATGCAGAACAGCCTCGGGCTGGCGCTGACCCAGAACATCGCCCTGACCGGCGGTACGTTGTCTCTCAACTCCGACTTGTCGCGTATCGACCAGTACGGCGTCAACCGGAACCTTACCTGGTATGCACAGCCCGTGACGGTGTCGTACCGGCAGCCCTTGTTCTCCTTCAATCCGTTCAAATGGGACAAGCTCATTTCTCCCAAAGAATACGAGGTCGGCAGGCGGACGTACCTGGAATCCATGGAGCAGATTACGCTGAATACGGTCGCTTCGTATTTCCGGCTGATGCTTGCCCAGATGAACCAGGATGTCGCTGTCTCGAATTATGACAACACGAAGAAGCTCCTCTCCATCGCATCCGAGCGGATGAAAGTCGGAACCGTCACGCGTGACGAGTATCTTCAGCTTGAACTGCGGATGCTCACCGACAGCATCGCCATCAACGAGGCTTCCGTGACGGTCCGCGAGGCGCAGATGGCGTTGAATTCCCAACTGGGGCTGGGGGAGACGTCCGTGATCCAACCGGTCCAGTCAGAAGACCTGCCCCAGGTGGATATCGATTATGAATTCGTTCTGCAGAAAGCCATGGAGAACTCGTCGTTCAACCTCGAGAACGAAATCAAGATCCTGCAGGCGGAATCGGAAGTGGCCCGTGCGCGTGCCAACCGAGGTCTTTCGATGGCTTTCAACGCCCGCTTCGGACTCTCGCGGACGGCGCCCGGCCTGCCGGAAGTCTATCGTGACTTGCTCAACCAGGAAGTGGTCGGCCTGTCATTCAGCATCCCCATCTTCGACTGGGGACTCGGCCGCGGGCGGGTCCAGCGTGCAAAGGCGGCGGAGGATGTCGTCCGCGCCCAGGTAGAGCAGGGGGAAAATGATTTCCGCCGTCAGCTTTACTCGCTGGTCGGCCAGTTCTCGAGCCAGCGTCAGCAATGCATGACCTCCCTTCGTGCCCGGCGGCTGTCGGAGGAGCGTTACGGCCTGATGATGGAGAAGTTCCGTCGGGGAAACGCTTCGGTCCTGGAGATGAATGCCGCGCAGTCGGAGAAAGATACCGCCCTTAGCCGCTACGTCTCCGACCTGAGCGATTTCTGGAATTACTATTACAAGATCCGCCAGTTGACGCTGTTCGACTTTATCGAAGGAAAGGATCTGGACGTCTCTTATGAAGAAATGATTGAAGATGAATAAGTTTGTTAGAACGCTCCTTTCACTCTGCGCGGTCCCGTCTCTGTTTTCCTGCGGCCCGAAGGGCGACTCGGAAAACAAGGAGGGGAAACTGCAGTACCAGCCGCAGCAGAATATCGTTGAAGTGATGACGCTCCGCCGGACGGACTTCCAGCAACAGATCCTTTCCAACGGGACGCTTTCCGCCGTGAGGAAAGCGGCGTTGTGTTTCCCGTCGGGCGGCGTTCTTTCCGGCGTGTATGCCGCCAATGGGCAGCGCGTGTCGCGAGGTGCCGTCCTGGCGCGTCTGGACCGGGGCGACCTTGCACTGTCCCTGCGCAGTGCGGAGCTTGCCATGGAAAAAGCGGAACTGGATTTGCTTGATGTCCTGGCCGGGCAGGGGTATGCCGTGTCCGATACCGCTTCGGTTCCTGCGGAGGTGATGAAAGTGGCCCAAATGCGTTCCGGATATGCTTCGGCGCGGAATGCGTTGTCCAGGGCACGCTTCGACATGGCCGGTGCGGCATTGACCGCTCCTTTTTCCGGCCGCGTCGCCGATCTGCAGTGCAAGCAGTTCGACCGGGTCGGAAGCGAACCTTTCTGCACGCTGGTCGATGACTCCGCCTTCGATGTGGATTTCTCCGCCATGGAAGGGGAGTACGCATCGTTGCAACCCGGGCTCGAAGTCCGTGTCTATCCCTTCGGAAGCGACGCACCTGTTGAAGGGAAGATCACTTCCGTGAATCCGCTGATCGACAAGAACGGGCAGGTCGCCGTCCGTGCGCGCATTGCCGGTGCGGCAGGCCTGGTCGACGGCATGCATGTGCGGGTGATCGTCCAACGCTCCGTCCCCGGGCAGTTGGTTGTTCCCAAGTCCGCCGTCGTCATCCGCGACAACCTCGATGTCCTGTTCACCTATACTGACGACGGCAAGGCGCATTGGACCTATGTGAACATCCTGGCTTCCAACGCGGATTCGCACGTCGTCATCGCGAACGTGGCCCGCGGGGCCCGCCTGGAGGAAGGCGACCGGGTGATCGTGTCCGGCAACCTGAATCTGGCGGACGAATCAGAAGTGGTACTGGCAAAGCCGTAGAAAATGCTCAAGCACCTCATAGACAGGCCGGTAGCGGTGACGATGGCGATGCTGGTCATCGTTGTCCTCGGATGCGTGAGCCTCCGTCTCCTGCCGGTATCGCTGATCCCCGATGTCGATATCCCGTACATTACCGTGCAGGTGGATGCGCCGTCCCTGTCGGCGCGGGAGATGGACGAATCCGTCATCGCTCCGCTCCGTATGCAGCTCATTCAGGTGAACGGCCTGAAAGACATCATTTCTGAGGCACGGGACGGAAGCGGTACCATCCGGCTTACTTTTTCCCACGGCGACGATATCAGTTACCTGTTCATCGAGGTCAATGAGAAGATCGACCGTTCCATGCCCTCCTTGCGCGGAATCGATCGTCCGAAGGTTTTCAAGGCGAGTGCGACGGATATCCCGGCATTCTACATCAACATGACCCTCGCGGATACGACCGGCTATCCGGACCGTTTCCTGCAGGCCAGCCGCTTTGCGGAAGAGGTGATCGCCAAGCGCCTGGAGCAGCTTCCCCAGGTCGCGATGGTCGATATCAGCGGCGGGGTCCAGCCCGAGATTCAGATACGGCCGGATGCTGACAAGCTGTCGGCTGCCGGCATTACGCTGCAGCAGTTTGAAAGCCACATCCGGTCTGCGGACGTCCGCCTGGGCAGTCTGACGATCCGTGACGGAGAGTACCGGTATAACGTGAAATTCCGCAGCAGCCTGACCTCCAAGGAGGATATCGAGCAGATTTACTTCAAGGCAGGGGACCGGATCCTGAAAGTTTCCGACGTGGCCCAGGTGTCCGTCTGCCCGGCCAAGCGGACCGGATTGGTGCGTTCCGATGGTGCGGAAGCGCTCTGCATGGCTGTCATCAAGCAGAACGATGCGCGCATGGCCGACTTGAAGAAAGAAGTCGACGCGCTGCTCCTGCAGTTTTCGACGGATTATCCGGACGTCCGTTTCGAGGTCACCCGCGACCAGACCCGGTTGCTGGAGTTCTCGATCCACAACCTGATCCAGAACATCGTCCTCGGTGTCCTGCTGGCATGTTTCATCATTTTCCTCTTCATGCGCGATTTCCGGTCGCCGCTGCTGGTGTCGCTGTCGATGCCGTTGGCGCTGGTCTTTTCCATGCTTGCCTTCTATGCGGCCGGACTCTCGCTGAATATCATTTCCCTGGCGGGACTGCTTCTGGGTGTCGGCATGATGGCGGACAACACCATCGTTCTGGTGGACAATATCACGGGCCGTTGGCAGCGGGGCGACTCCTTGCGCGATGCCGTCCTGCTCGGCACAAAGGAAGTGACAGGCCCGATGTTGAGCTCCATCCTGACGACCTGTGCCGTCTTCCTTCCGCTCGTCTTCGTGAAGGGGATCGCCGGAGCCTTGTTCTATGACCAGGCGCTGGCCGTGACGATCGTGCTCTTTACTTCTTACCTCGTCACGATTACGGTTGTCCCGGTTTACTATTACTTGATGTACAAGCGCCAGCCGTCCTTCCGTCCGCATCCTTTCCTGGAACGGATGCGTTTCATGGATGCCTTGGAACGCGCGGACGACCGTGTGATGGACGGATTCCTGAAGCACTGGAAGTGGAGCTGGGGACTGATCCTCCTGTCCGCCGCCGGCGCCGTCCTTTGTTTCGCCCTGATGCCGCGGGAGCGGTTGCCCCGGATGCGTACGGAAGAGTCGATCCTCAAAGTCGACTGGAACGAGCACCTGTCCGTTGAACAGAACAAGGGACGGGTCATGCGCCTGGAGCAGGCTGTGTCAGGCCGTTGCCTGCAGGTGACCTCCCTGGTCGGCAGCCAGCAGTTCGTCCTGGGGCACAGCGGAACCCCGGGGCCGTCCGAGGCGGCGGTGTATGTCAAGTGCCGTTCTTCGAAGGATTTGAAAGCGGTGCAGGAAACCCTCTCTTCCTTCCTTCTTCGGGAGTATCCGGCAGCGCTTTCCGGTTTCGAAGCTTCCGGCAATATTTTCGACTTGGTGTTTGCCTCGCGTGAAGCGCCCCTGACCGTCCGCCTGCGCCCGGTATCTTCGCCGCAGGTGGAGGTGGAATCGCTCCGCCGAACCTTCGACCGGATCCACGCGGCCCTTCCGGAGGTCGCCCTTCCGCCGATCCCTGTCAAGAAAGATGTCCTCTTCATCGCGGATCCGGAGCGCCTGGCCTTGTATGGCGTTTCTTTCGACGACCTTACCGTCGTCCTGAAGAATGCGCTGAACGAGAACCGCCTCCTGGAGATCGTGCAGGGCAGTCGTTCGCTGCCGGTCGTCATGGGAACGGACCGGGACGACCTGTCCGCGCTCTTGCAGGAAACCCTGGTCGAGCGTCGCGGAGATAACGGTGAACCGCTGTTCATCCCCGCATCCCACCTGATGCGCCAGACTTGGCAGGAGGACCTCAAGACGCTGGTTTCCGGGCCGGAAGGAAGCTACTATCCGTTGGACCTCGATCTCTCCCCGGGGCAGGCGTCGCGCCTGATGCCCGCCATCCGGCAGGCGGTGCAGGAGGATGGCGCCTTTGAAGCCGGCTTTTCCGGTTCGATCTTTTCGAACCGCGAAATGGTGGATGGCCTGCTCATGATCCTGGTGGTGGCGGTCTTGCTGCTGTACTTGATTCTGGCATCGCAATTCGAATCGCTGCTGCAACCGGTCATCATCCTGACGGAAATCATCGTCGACATTTTCTTTTCGCTGCTGGTCCTCTGGCTCCTTGGCGTCACGATCAATCTAATGTCGATGATCGGGCTGGTCGTTGTCAGCGGCATCGTCATCAATGATTCCATCCTGAAGATCGATACCATCAACCGCCTGCGCAGGCAGGAGGGGATGCCGCTGCGCGAAGCCATCCTCGAGGCCGGCCGGCGCCGGATGAAAGCCATCCTGATGACATCGCTGACGACGGTCCTCGCCGTCTGCCCTTTCCTGGCACGGGGCAGCATGGGCGCGGACCTGCAGTATCCGATGAGCCTGGTCATCGTTGCCGGGCTGACGGTCGGAACCCTGGTGAGCCTCTTTGTCGTGCCGGCGCTCTACTATTCTCTTTACAGGGACAGATGATTCCGCCGGAAGATCACAAAAGGAGGGGTGTTTCCCCGTTTTCGACGCTTCTGGTGACAGTGGCCCTGTCGCTGGCCGGTCTGCTTTGCCTCGACCGCCTGCATGTGCAGTATACGCCGTCTTCGTCGGGGAACAGCATGACCGTCTCCTTTTCTTATCCGGATGCTTCTCCCGAAGTGGTGGAGGCGGAGGTGACCTCCCCCCTTGAAGGGGCGTTGTCTACCCTGCGAGGCATCACGGAAATCTCCTCTTCTTCCGCTCCGGGAAGCGGGAACATTTCTTTGACTTTCCGGAAAAAGACCAACATGGCGGCGGCACGTTTTGAAGTAGCTTCCCAGATCCGCAACCTTTATGCGTCGCTTCCGGAGCGCGTTTCTTATCCATCCATCTCCCTGAATGCCGGCGGCCGGGCATCCGGAACCGCCCTGGCGTTCCTCCTCAAAGGTGCGATGCCCTCGGCGGAAATCGAACAATACGCCCGCGACCGCCTGGTCTACCCGCTTTCGTCCCTCGCTGGGGTCGATGGTGTCAACTTGAGTGGAGCGACGCCTTTCGAGTGGGTCATCACCTTTGATGCGCAGAAGGTGCGTTCCGCCGGCATCACCGCCTCCCAGATTGCGTCGGCTTTCCGTGCGTACCATGCATCCGCCGTCCTGGGAATGGCCGACGACGGCGACGGGCTGGTGACGGTTCGCCTCCGCAATGCCGTTTCGGATGATTTCGGGGGAATCCCGATCCGGACGTCGGTGGGGCAGGTCGTCCATCTGGGCGATATCGCCACGTGGCGTTACCAGGAGTCTCTTCCTGCGTCCTATTTCCGTGTCAACGGCTTGAATACCATCACGCTGTCTGTCAGTATCGTGGAGGAGGCCAACCTCCTTCAGGTGGCGGGAGCGGTCAAGGAACGGATGCGGGAACTCTCCGCTGCCTTCCCGGACGGGATCACATATTCACTCAGCTACGATTCCTCCCAGTACGTTTCCGGTGAATTGCACAAGATCTATCTGCGGACCCTGCTCTGCCTGCTGATCCTGCTGGTTTTCGTCTTCCTGATCAACCGCTCCTTGCGGTATATGCTTGCCATCGCGGCGACGCTGGCGGTCAATCTGTCCATGGCGCTCGCCGTGTATTATGCGCTGGGACTGAGCATCCATATTTACACGCTGGCGGGCATCACGGTGTCGTTGGGAATCATCATCGACACATCGATCGTGATGATCGACCACTATGCGCATTGGGGCGACCGCCGTTGTTTCCCGTCACTGGTCGCCGCCGTTGCGACGACGGTAGCCGCCCTGTTGCTGGTCCTGCTGCTGCCGCAGGAGGACCGCGCCAACCTGACCGATTTCATCGCGGTCATCGCTGTCAACCTGCTGCTGTCGCTTCTGGTCTCCTGGTTCTTCATCCCGGCCCTGATGCACTATCTGCCTGTACGGCCGCCCGCTTATTCGCGGTCCCTGCCCAGGCGGCGGCGTGTCGCCCGGTTCAACCGGCTTTACACGCGGTATATACGCTGGGGCCTTCGGCGCAGGGGACTCTACCTGGCGGTTTTCGTCCTCGCGTTCGGCCTCCCGCTTTTCCTGATTCCTGCAGCTCCCGCTTCCTTGCCCGAAGAGGCCTCTTCGTGGGAACGGGCCTGGTTCAAAGTCCGCTCCTGGAAGCCCTATGCGCAGAACAAGTCCCGCATCGATGCCCTTGCCGGTTCTTCGTCCGGCCTGTTCCACCGTTCACTCGGGCGGGCGAATTTCTATCGCCAGCCAGCGCGCAAGACCCTTTCCATCAACGCCGGTATGCTGGAGGGATGTACGGTCGCCCAGCTCAACGATGTCGTGAAGGCGATGGAAAACTATCTGTCACAGTTCGACGGTATCGAATCCTTCGTCACCTCCATCACAGCCTACAACCGCGGCAACATCACCGTCTCTTTCAAGCCGGAATATGAACGTACCGGTTTCCCGCTGGAACTCAAGTCGATGGTTACGGCGATGGCCATCAATTTCGGCGGCGCGAACTGGAGTGTCTACGGCATTGACGACAACGGGTTCAACAACAATATCGTAACCGGGTACAAGACGGGGCGTATCTCCCTGTACGGGTACAACTACCAGGAACTCTACCGCTACGCCGGCGTCCTGGTCTCGCATCTGGCGGCGAATCCGCGGGTCAAGGAGCCGGAAATCTGGAGCCCGGGCTATGGCGGGCGTCCGGCCATGGAGTTCAACATGTCTTATGATTACCCGGCGATGCTCTCTGCCGGGGTCGATCCCTATGCCTACTACGGCACCTTGTATACGCAGCTGTTCGACAGCCCGGTCGGCACGGTGTTCGGCGACGGGACCTCTTCCCGGGTGATCCTCCGTTCTTCGGAGCGGGAGTCGTACGACCTGTGGCATGTCCTGCATGCTCCCGTGGACGTGGGAGCGGGGAAGGTGACGCTTTCGCAGGTGGGAAACATCGTGAAGGAACGTACGGGGAACACCATCCAGCGCCACAACCAGTCCTATCAGGTCGATGTCTGCTTCGATTTCATCGGCAGCTATCAGCTGAGTGCCAAGATGCAGGAAGAGGCGCTGCAGTACATGCGTACCGAGGTCCTGCCCGTGGGGTATTCCATCAAAGGCGGCTTCGGCATGTGGTCGCCCGAAAAGCAGTCGCACTACATCTGGCTGATCCTGCTGATCATTGCGGCGATATTCGTCATCCTGGCCGCCTACTTTGAGTCGTTCCGGTATCCGCTGGCCGTGATTTTCATGATCCCGATCTCGTTCATCGGCCTGTTCCTGGTCTTCGGCCTGTCGGATTTCGCCTTCGACCAAGGCGGATTCGCCGCCTTCGTGATGCTCGCCGGCATCGTGGTGAATGCCGGCATCTATCTCCTGGGAACCTATCAGGCCTTCCGAGAGGGGCGTGCGGTGCGGCAGCCTGTCCGTTGCTACCTCCGCGCCTTCCATGATAAAATCCATCCGATCTTCCTGACGGTCATCTCCACGGTGCTGGGCCTGCTTCCTTTCCTTTCGGACGGCCCGGAGGAGGTATTCTGGTTCGATTTCGCGGTCGGTACCATCGGCGGCCTCGCTTTTTCCCTCATCGCCCTCTTCCTCTACCTGCCCGTTTTCGCCCTGCCTTCTTCGTCCGGCCCGTCGGTTTCTTCTGCGGAAAAGACCCCGGCAGGTCGTGATTCTGCCTAAAAATCACTATATTCGTGCAGAAATCATTTACTCCTTTTGATATGTCACTGTCAAGACGATCATTCCTCAAGGCGGGAGCGGCCGGTGCGGTCCTGCTCTCGACCGGCGGCATCCCGCTCGCGGAAGCGGCCGCCGCCCCTTCCCGCAAGGCGGGAAAGGCCAAGAATCCCTTCCACCTTTCCTGCGCCGGCTTCACCTTCGCCCGGTTCGACTTGGAAACGGCGTTGAAAACCCTTCAGAAGGCCGATATCCATTACCTGTGTATCAAGGACTTCCATCTTCCTTTGAATGCCACGGATGAGCAGATCGCCGCGTTCCATGCCAAGTGCGCCTCGTACGGCGTCAAGGGCTACGGCGTCGGACCGATCTACATGAAGACGGAGGCGGAGGCCGACCGGGCGTTCGACTATGCGCGCCGGGTGGGTGTGAAGGTGCTCGTCGGCGTGCCGAACTACGAGATCCTTCCGTACGTGGACAAGAAACTCGAGGAGTACCCCGAGATCGAATATGCCATCCACCTGCATGGACCGGACCTGGACATTTTCCAGACGGCAGAAGTCATCTGGGAAAAGGTCAAGGACCTGAATCCCCGGTTGGGCATGTGCCTGGACATCGGTCACGACCTGCGCGGCGGCGCCGACCCGGTGGCCGACCTCAAGAAATACCACACCCGCATCTTCGACATGCACATCAAGGACGAGAGCGAAGCCTCCAAGGCCGGCCGCTGCGTGGAGATCGGCCGCGGGAAGATCGATTTCCCTGCCTTCGTGAAGATGATGCGGAAGGTCGGCTACGACGGCATGTGCTCCCTCGAATACGAGAAAGACATGGACAATCCGTTCATGGGCATCGCCGAGTCGTACGGCTATTTGAAGGCCGTTTGTGATCTGGTTTAATTCTTTGGGAATGAGAAAGTTCTTTCTTTCTGCAGCGCTGCTCGTCGCGGCGCTGCAGCAGGTTTTCCCGCAGGAGACGCTTGTGCGGACGGATGTGCTGCGGCCCGCGCAGGCGCATTTCAGCGGCTACCTGGGCGACCGGCTCGAAGGCTGCATCGAAAACCGCCTGATGGCACAGGACCTGGAGAAACTCCTGTTCGCTTTCCGCGACAAGTCCGATGGCAACTGGGGCTTCCGCACCGAGTTCTGGGGGAAGTGGTTCACCGCGGCGATGATGGGGTATGACTATGCACCGACGCCGGCCCACAGAGCCTTGATGGACGCGGCCGTGCAAGGCTTGATCGCCACCCAGGGGGCCGACGGCTACATCGGGACCTATGCCGACGGAAGCCACCTCGGCGACTGGGACATCTGGGGCCGGAAGTATTCGCTCCTCGGGCTCCTGGCCTACTATGACCGGACGAAGGACGCTTCCGTCCTGCAGGCGGCCTGCCGGGTGGCGGACCACCTGATCCGCGAGGCCGGTCCGGACAGCGGCGTGAACATCGCCGAGACGGGGTGGATCGGCTGGAAGGGCCTGGCTCCGTCTTCGGTCCTGGAGCCGGTCGTCCTGCTGTATCAGCGGACGGGCGAGCAGCGCTACCTCGATTTCGCCGAGCACATCGTACGCTGTTGGTCTTCTCCCAACAAGCTCACGCCGACCGGCCTGCACCTGATCGAGGAGGCACTTTCCGACAAGCCGATGTGGAAGATGTCCGGTGCGCCGAAGGCCTATGAGATGATGTCGTGCTTCGAGGGCCTGCTCGAACTCTACCGCTGCACCGGCAAGGAAGAATACAAGAAGGCCGTCCTGAACCTCATCCGGAAGATCGAGCGGGACGAGCTGATGATCGTCGGTTCCGGTTCCGCGGCCGAGATCTGGTTCCACGGCGTGCTGCATCAGAGCGAGCCGGTCTACCAGGGCATGGAAACCTGTGTCACGGCGACATGGATGAAGCTGCTCTACCAGGCGCTCCGCCTGACGGGCGACAGCCACTATGCCGACCTGCTGGAGCAGTCGCTCTACAATGCGATGCTCGCTTCGATGGCCCCGCACGGGGAATGGTTCTCCTACTATACCGGGCTGATGGGGGAGCGCGTGCACAGCCACCTGCAGTTCCCCGACGTGGTGATGAGTTGCTGCGTGGCCAACGGCCCGCGCGGCTTGATGACGACACCCTCCTGGGCGGTGATGTCTTCCGCCGAAGGCCCTGTCGTCAACCTGTACAGTGCTTCGGAAACCGCCCTGCAGACGCCTGCCGGCCAGCCGCTTTCGCTGCGGGTGGAGGGAACTTATCCCGAGGAGGACGCCGCGGCGGTGACGCTGCGGCTGGACCGTCCCGAGAAGTTTACCCTGCGCCTGCGCATTCCTTCGTGGAGCACCCGGACGACGGTGACGGTCGACGGCCGCAAGGTGTCTGCGAAGGCCGGGAAGTACCTGAAGATCAAGCGTACATGGAAGAGCGGCGACGTTGTCGTCCTGGCGTTCGACTTCACGGCCCGTGTACTCGACGCACCCAATGGAACTGGCGATGCGGCCATCCGCCGCGGCCCGGTCGTGCTGTCGTTCGATACGCGCCTGATCCCGCGCCGCGACGGGGTCGACGCTCCGCCGATGTACCGCTATGAATTCGCGCGGGAGAAGGACGGCTCCGTCGACGTGCGCCGCGTCGAGAGCCCGGATCCGGCGCTTTGGATGACGTTCGACGTCGCTTGCCGCGACGAGGCGGGGGCGCCGCATGTGCTGCGCCTGTGCGACTATGCATCGGCCGGCAACTCCTGGGAACAGGGGAACCTCTTCCGTGTATGGACGCCGCAACCGTTTGATTACCGGCATCTTTACATTAACAACCTCGACTGGCACGTCAACTGCACCGTTGGGGTCGAGCGGCCGGAAGTGCCGCCGATGTACCGGGTCAAGTAGGACAATGCCGGGCGCTCACCCCAGCACTTTGAGGACGGCTTTCGCGTCCGCGCCGGGAAACAGGGTGAGGACATGGTCCCGCAACTTTTCAAAGGAGGCCTCCGGGGAGCAGTCGCATTGCAGGCTGCTCCCTTTGATTATCCAGGGGCCGAAGGTTTCGTCCGGCCGCTCGAAGACCGATTCCGGGCGGCAGTACGAAGCCGTCTGCCAGCCCTTGTATTCGAGGTTCGGGCCGCGGTAGACCCGCTGGATGTCGCCGATGACCAGCCGGCAGCCGCGCATCAGGGTAGCCAGCACGGCGTCGGCACGGCTTTTCCGGACACCGAGCCGCTCACGGACCTGCCGGGAGACGCAGCTGCCCGTCTCGTCGACGAGCGCCAGAACCTGTTCGCCCTCGGCCGTCGGCGCATATTTCTCCTGGGAAAGGCGCCAGGCGCGCAAGTGGGCGTACCAGGGCACGGTGGCAAAGGCGGCTTTCCCGCCACAGAGGAATTTCCCGTAGACGATCTCGCCGCTCTGCACCAGGTCCACCTTCCAGTCCCACGGGCCGAGCTGCTCGTCCGAGAGCCAGCACGACGGCGGCGTCAGTTCCTCGACGGAAAAACCGGGGACGGCGTTTTCGAAGAAGGGGAGGAATCCGTACGCGCGGACCGCCTCCAGCATCGATGCGCTGTCGGTGATCCGTACCCCGAACGGGTTGCCGCTGTGACGGAATATAGACATAGTATTTCGAAAGATAGTGTATTTTTTTATATTTGTGCATCCAATGAATGATGAAATGAAAAGATTTCTCCTCTCGCTCGCCGCGTTCCTGGCGGCGACCGCTTCGCTCCTCGCGCAGCGTTCCGATGTCCTGTCCGTCAAGTCCTATGTCCTCGACAACGGCATGCAGGTCTGGATCAACGAAGATCCGTCACATCCCACGGCGTACGGCGCCGTTGTCGTCAAAGCCGGTGCACGCGACTGCCCCGGCGAGGGCCTGGCCCATTACTTCGAACACATCATGTTCAAGGGGACCGAGGACTTCGGCACCGTGGACTATCCTGCCGAAAAGGTGTACCTCGACCAGATCGAAGAGCAGTACAAGCTGCTTTGGCAGACCGAAGACGAGGCGAAGCGCACCGAGATCCAGAAGGAGATCAACCGGCTCAATATCGCGGCTGCCAAGTACGCCATCCCCAATGAGTTCGACGTGCTGACGGCCGTCTGCGGCGGTACGGGGTTGAACGCCTACACCTCGCAGGACGAGACGGTGTACCACAGCGGCTTCATCCCGGCCTTTTTCGCGCAGTGGGCGCAGATCAATTCCGACCGGCTGATCAACCCGGTGTTCCGCCTCTTCCAGGGGGAGCTGGAGACGGTCTACGAAGAGAAGAACCGGATGAAGGACAACGCCATATCGACCTTTGCCCTCACCGGCATGGAGCGTTTCTACGCGCCTTCTCCGTACAGCGAGTCGGTGATCGGAAAGACCTTCAACCTCAAGAACCCGCGGCTGGACCTGATGAAGGAGTTCTTCGAGAAATACTATGTAGCCAGCAACATGGGCCTCGTAATCACCGGCGACGTGAAGGCCGGGGAAATCCTCCCGGTCATCGAACGCACCTTCGGCCGCATCCGCCGCGGTACCCCGCTGGTACACGCTCCGATCGAGCTGCCCGACTTCAAGGGACGCGAGGTGATGGAAGTCAAGGCCAATATCCCGCTGGTGAAGATCACCGCCATGGCCTGGCGCGTCCCTTCGCCCAAGCAGCCGGAAAACACCCTGGTGGCCCTGGTAACCCAGATGCTGAACAATGAGGAGGGCGTCGGCCTGCTGGACAAGCTGATGGTCGACGGGAAGGTGATGGCCGCCGCTTCGGTGTACGGCCTTTCCTATGCCGATGCGGGCGTCTTTCCGCTCCTGGTGATTCCCAAGCTCGTCGGACAGAAGTCCGAGGCGGCGCAGGAACTGGTGCTCGCCGAGATCGACCGCCTGCGGCGGGGTGACTTCGACGACGCCTTCCTCCAGCGCGTCAAGGCTTCCTACAAGAAGTCGCAGCTGATGGCCCTGGAAGACCAGTGGGGCCGGATGAACACGATGGTGCAGGCCCTTTCCCGGGACAAGCGCTGGGAGGACGTCCTCGCCGAAATCGAGTCCGTAGATTCCGTCACCCGGGAAGATGTGATGGCTTTCGTCCAGAAGTACCTGGGCGACAACCGGTTGGAGATCGTCAAGAAGATGGGCGCGCCGGAGAATGACAATCTTTCGAAGCCGCCGTACGACAAGGTGGTTCCGGAAAGCCGCGATGCCGTCTCGCCCTATGCTGCTGCGCTGGAGGCGGAGGCTGCGAAGATCCCGCTCGACATCCCTGAACTCGACTTCACCCGTGACGTGACCATCGCCGACGCCGCTCCGCTCGTGAAGGTCTATGCCGGTGCGAACCCGCTGAACGACGTGTTCGAACTGACGCTCCGCTTCCGGACGGGCACCATCGACAATCCGGCGCTCGAACCGCTGGCTTCCTACCTGAACCTGCTTGGTACGAAGGAGAAATCGTACGAGGAGATCCGCGGCGGCTTGCAGGAGATCGGCGGCAGCGTCGTCTTCTCGGCCGGCTACCGAAACTTCGATATCCAGGTGACCGGTTTCGACGCGCAGTTCGAGGAGACGCTTTCCCGTGCTTTCGAGATGCTGGGCGGAAACCTGGCCGGTGACAAGAAGAAACTTGCGCAGATCGCGCAGGACATCATGGCGGGCAAGTCGACTTCCCGCAAGGACCTGTCTTCGCTTTCTGCCGCGCTCTTCCATTATGCGGCCTACGGCGACGCGTCGCCGGAACTGGCCGATCCGGGCAAACTGACGGACGAGCGCCTGCTGCCGATGTTCGACGAGGTGCTTTCGACGCAGTGCGACGTCTTCTATACCGGAGCGCTGGAAGCCGCCGCGGTGGCCGGCGCGCTCCGTTCGCACATGGACCTGGCCCGTGTCACCAAGCCGGTCGAGGCTTTTCGGGAGCGCCGCTTCCGGACGTATCCTTCCTCGCGCGTGTTCTTCGTCAACCAGCCCGGATCCAACCAGACGCAGTTCTACGCCTATATCCCGACCGATCCGCTCGATACGAGGGAGAAGCGCGACATGGCTTCCTTCTACAACACCTACCTGGGCGAGAACATGACTTCCGTCCTCTTCCAGGAGGTGCGGGAGTTCCGTTCATACGCCTATTCGACGGCCTCCGCCCTCTTGCGTCCGGTCTGGAAGAACCGCGCGGAGGAGGGGAGCGCCCTGGTGACGGTGACGGGCACGCAGTGTGACAAGACGATGGAGGCCATGGCGCTGGTGGATTCCCTGCTGCAGCATTTGCCGGTGACGGAGAACAAGCTGGAAATCAAGAAGAAAGAGTGCATCAATGACCTCTATCACAACTATCCCGCCTTCCGGGCCGTCCCGGAATATGTCCTGCAGTCGGTCTGGGCCGGCGACGGGACGGACAACAAGAAGGAGCAGGCTGCGAATTTCGCGGCGGTGACGCCCGCCTCGCTCGCCGCCTTCTCCCGGGCTTTCGTCGAGGGCCGTCCGGTCGTCTGGTGCGTCGTGGGTGACGCCAAGAAGATCGACATGAAGGCCTTGTCGCAGTACGGACCGGTCACCACGCTGAAGGCCAAGGATATCATCAAATAAAACCGACCATGTCACGACCCCGACACTTTCGCATCCTGGCTCTTGTGACGCTGGCTGTCCTCCTGGCGTCCGGGATCCTGCTCTTTCGCGGAAAAGGGAAATACTATGTCTATGGCGAGGCTGACAACGATCTCGTCGCGCTGCTCCGTGCGGAGGGAAGCCGTGTCCGCCTCTACGGATCCGCCGACCTGGCGTTGGAAAAGGCCCGCCGGCACAGTGCGGTCCTGCTGCTCGGCGGGGGCTATCCGGACCATCCCCAAACCCTCACCCCGGAACAGCGAAGCCTCATTCGGCAAAAGGGGCTCCGGGTGTTCGCCGACTTCGTTACGCTCCGGGAAGAACCGCAACTGCGGGAAATCCAGTTCGAGCGCGTAGTCGTGAAACAGCCGCTCGGTACACTGGAACCGATGGATCTCCTGTCGGTCAACCGTGCGGTCTGCTGCGTGGAAGAAGCCCCGGACACCGTGCTCTGCATGGCCCGCGTCGCCGGATTCGACAAAGCGGTGTTCGGGCTGGAGGGTACGCCGTCCTTTCCGCTGGTGTATCGAATGGACGAGGGATGCGTATGGGCCAGTACGTCCTGCCTGAGCGACTTTGCACGCCTGCGCCTGATGCCCGAAAAGCATTGGAAAGTCTTCTGGGAGGCGGTCCTTTCCGACCTTACGGGGCGGTCGGTCTCTTTCTCCCGCTGGCCCTCGCTGGTGCATCCGGCCTATGGCGCCGATACCCCGCTGCCCCGCGAAGCGCGGAAGGAGGCCATCCGGAAGGGGATCGAATGGTTCTTCAACGGGCATTTCCTCGTCCATCCCTCCTGGAAGGAGTCCTGGTTGTTCCGCTATCAGGGGGACGGGCTGATGCCCGTCGGCCCGTCGCTTCCGGAAGATGCGCCTGACGGCGATGGCAGCCTCGGCGTGTTGGAAGGCCATTGCTCGGCCATCTACAAGGACGGCCGCCAGGCATACCGTTATTGGCTCCGCGACGATGTACAGGGAGAATCCTCCATGGCGTTCGCCCTGGCGGGTGACCTGCTGGAGGACGAAAACCTGAAGGAAATCTCCGCACGGCTTTCGGATTATTCGTTCCAGGAGTTCCGGGACGGCCCCCGCGACGATCCGAAGAGCCCTACTTTCGGACTGCTGGGCTGGGCCTATACGCACAAGTGGGTCTATTACGGCGACGACAATGCCCGGTCGATCCTGGGGTCGATCCTGGCGGGCCGTGTGCTCCACACCGACCGGTGGGAGGAGAAGACGCACCAGGCGATCGAGGCGAACTTCAACACGACGGGCCGCAACGGATTCCGGGGCCCGCGCCTGCACGAACAGGATATCCAGCAGAACGGGCTGGACCATTACCGGCGCTCTACCCTCATCAATCCGCACCCCCATTTTGAAAGCTGGCTCTGGGCCTGCTACCTCTGGGCGTATGCCGACACGGGGGAGGAAAAGTATCTGGACCTGGCTGAGAAGGGGATCTCCTTGACGATGGCGGCCTATCCCGGCGGGTGGTATTGGACCAACGGCATCCAGCAGGAGCGCTCCCGGATGGTGCTTCCGCTGGCCTGGCTGTACCGGGTCCGTCCGACGGACGAACACCGGGAATGGCTGGAGAGAATCACTTCCGACCTGGCGGCCAACCAAGTGCCCTGCGGGGCGATCCGCGAAGAATTGGGCGATCCGTCCAAAGGCTCCTTCGGTGCGGAGCGATGCAATGCGGACTATGGGAACAACGAGGCGCCGCTGATTTTCTCCAACGGGGATCCGGTGGCCGATATGCTGTACACCTGCAATTTCGCCATCTTCGGCCTGAACGAGGCGGCCTGTGCGACCGGGGATCCCGGCATCCGTCGCATGGCGGACTCCCTGGCGGAGTTCCTTGTCAGGATCCAGGCCCGCAGTGACGCCATCAAGAACGTCGACGGCGCCTGGTTCCGGGCATTCAATTACAGCAACTGGGACTACTGGGCGTCCAATGCCGATGCCGGCTGGGGCGCACAGAGTACATTGACGGGCTGGATCCAGAGCTGGATCATCACGACGCTCGCCCTGATGGAAAAGGATACTTCTTACTGGGACCTGACGCTGGGCACGGAATCACGCCCCGAGTAGGGCCTCCAGGGCGGCCTTGTGGTGTCCCGGGATGAGGATATGGTGGTTCCCGATGGGAGCGGACAGGAAATAATCCGTTTGCGGCAGGCGGACCACCACTTGCGTACGGCAGAGGTTCTCCTCTGCCGTATTGCGCAGGAGTTCCCCTTCTTCCACGTAGTGGCGGGAAAGGTCGCCCGACACCTTGAAAACGGTCACGGGGCCTTCCGGCAGTTTGCCCCGGATGCCGACGCCGATCCCGGACTCGAAGTGCGTGTCGAAGGTATATTCCGAAACGATGCTCAGCGGCACCGTGCAGTGCGCGAACAGGATTTCTCCCGTTGCCGGATCGATGCGGGAAGGATTGGCCTGGAAGGAGGCTTCTCCCGTAACGGCCCGGGCGATGGCCATGGACAGCAGGGCGGGAACGTCGCCTTCGCAGCCGCTGGTCGTTCCCTCCGCGTTCAGCAGCGCGAGTGCCAGGCATCCTGTGTTGTGGATGGCGGTGAGCAGGTCGAAGCACCGGATGGTCAGGCCGCCGAGCCGGTGCCTGACGGCCAGATCCTTGAGTGCGAAGAAAAGACGCTGGGCGTCAGGGAGGGAGCGGCGGACCGCTTCCGGAACGGTGCTTTCCCTGTCCTGGAAGGCGATCTGCGGCACGGATGCGTACAGGTCGAGCAGTTCCTGCATGGGGATGTCGCTCAGTTCGATGCCGAGCCGTTCACGGACTTTCCCGTAGTCGGCCTGGCTGGCGATCAGCCAGTCGGACGGCTTGCCGATGACCCCGAGCCGAAGTCCCCGGAGGGCGTTGCGGGCCCGGGCCTGCGCCTCCAGGAAAAGGATCCGCTCCCGGACATGCTCCGGACTGCCGTGCAGGATTTCGCCGGGAAGGCCCGCTGCCCGCAGGTAGGAGAGGATTTCCATCGAAGCGGCCAGGGAGTTGCTCTGGTTGGAGGCGAGCAGGTAGAAGGGAGCCTGCGAGGCTGCCTGCAGGGCGGGCAGCAGGGAGGCGAACAACCCCTCTGTCCCGCCGGTGCGGACGAAGATGAGGTCGAGGCCGGCCCGGCCATAGTCGGAGAAGTCGTTTCCTTTCAGGGTGTATTCCAGCCCGATGCTGCCGAGGAAGCCCTCGGTCGCTTGCCGGACGGCCGCTTCGTCGTGCAAGGCGGACGTCAGTGTGTAGATGGAGATCATGTCGGTGTCTTTTATAGGTGCAAGATACGAATCTTTCCCGGAAAAGGGAAGAGAGACCGCAAGCCGCATGGCTTTGGGTCTCTCTTTTCGTGGTAGGGATGATCGGGCTCGAACCGATGACCTCTTCAATGTGACTGAAGCGCTCTAAACCGACTGAGCTACACCCCTGTCCTTGTTTGGACTACAAATATAAGGAAGTTGGACGAAAAAACAAAGCATCCGCCCATTTTTCGCAGAAATATTCCGTATCTTAGCGGACATGAACGCTATTTGGATTGCTTTACTGGTGCCTCTGGCGGGTACGGCTGCCGGTGCCGCCTTCGTTTTCTTCCTGCGGGATCAGATGCCTGCGCTCGTGCAGAAGATCCTGCTGGGCTTCGCTTCCGGCGTCATGGTCGCGGCCTCCGTCTGGTCGCTGCTGATCCCGGGCATGGAACTGTCCGGCGGCAATGTCTGGCCGGTCACCCTCGGGCTTCTGGCCGGCTTCGCCTTCCTGCTGCTGATCGACTACGTGACACCGCACCTGCACCCGGCCGGGCAGGAGGAAGGTCCGCACAGCCACCTGTCGCGGACGGCGAAACTGACGCTGGCCGTAACGATCCACAACCTGCCGGAGGGCATGGCCGTGGGCGTTGCCATCGCGGGTGCGATGGCGGCTGATGCCGGTATCTCCGCTGCCGGTGCATTGGCCCTCTCGCTCGGTATCGCCATCCAGAATGTGCCGGAGGGCGCCATTATCTCGATGCCGCTCCGGGCGGCCGGCAATTCGCGCGGAAAGTCCTTCATGATCGGGGCACTGAGCGGTATCGTCGAGCCGCTGGGGGGCGCCCTGGTGCTGCTGCTGGCTTCGTCCGTCGTTTCGCTGATGCCGTACCTGCTGTCATTCGCGGCCGGTGCGATGCTCTATGTCGTCATCGAAGAACTGGTTCCCGAGGCCTCCCAAGGCAGCCATTCCAATGTTGCGACCGTCGGGTTCGCCCTCGGCTTCGCGCTGATGATGGTACTCGACGTCGTCATGGGTTGATGGATCTGACGGAACGATGGAAACGCAACTCCCTTACTGGCACCCGGGTGCCGATTATTCCGGAACGGATTTCTTCATCCGGAAACTGCGCGCGCGCGACCGGTCGGAATCGTCGCGGATTCCCTTCGCCAGCATCCCGCAGACCAGTTTCCTTTTCCTCTCCGGCGGGGAACTGCTCGCCGAGATCGACGGTACGCCCTATCTCTGCGCTGCCGGGCATTTGCTGCTGATTCCGGAGGGGATGCCCTTCGTCGTCCATTGGTTCAAGGAGATCGCAGGCTACTGCGGCTGTTTCTCTTCCGCGCTTTCGCCGGAGATCGCCCGGCAGGCCCTGCAGATCCGCCGCCCCGTGCACCAGGCCTTCTGGTTCGAAGACGCCGTGCTGGCGGATTCCCTCTTCGGGAAGATGGCGCGCACTGCAGGCCGGCCTGCGTTGCTGGCCCAATGCCTCGGCCTGCTGCTCGCAATGGTCGACCTCTCTTCCGGGCGGACGGTCAACCCTGTCGCAACCGCCTTCCTCGAGCGGCTCTTCGATCCGGAACGCCCTATCTTGCAGGCTTCTGAATACGCTGAATCCATGGATATTTCGGAGAATTACCTGAACCGGTGCATCAAGAACGGGACCGGCCGTTCCATCCGCTCCTGGATCGAGATCGCCCGGGTGGGACGCGCCCGGAAGCTGCTGGAAGACCCTTCCGTTCCCATCATCGACGTGGCTGCCGGAGCCGGCATCCTCGACCAGTCCTATTTCGCCCGCATGTTCCGCAAAGCGACGGGTTTGACCCCTTCGGCATATCGGAAAAAAGTGCTGACAGGGATGCACGGAAAATCCTAATTCTTCCCATTTTGTTTCTAAAAGCCCCGCGGAAAGCGGCGTATCTTTGCATCCGACGAAACACGCGCTCGGATGAACGGACTTTTGCTTGCATTCCTCCTGACGGTTGTGCCGGGGCAGACCGACACGATCCGTACGCCTGCCGTCGCCCTTTCGGTGCGGCAGCGGATCCTTCCGGCGCAACTGCCTTCTTCCAGTACGGAGGTACGTGCCGCGGAACTCGAATCGGCGGGCATCCTCAGTCCTAAACAGCTTTCTTCGCTCGTCCCCGGGCTGCACATGCCTGTATACGGTGCTTCGATGACGTCCACCATCTACATGCGGGGCTTCGGTTCACGGATGGAAAATCCCGTGATCGGGCTCTACGTCGACGACATCCCCATCCTCGACAAGAACGTGTACGATTTCGACTTCATGGACCTGCGCAGCGCTACGATGCTGCGCGGGCCGCAGGGCACCCTCTTCGGCAGGAACGCGATGTGCGGTGCCCTGTTGCTGCATACCCTTTCGCCGGGCGCGTATGAGGGGATGCGCATACGGGTGGAAGGCGGGTCTGCCGCCACGCTGCGGGGGAGTTTTTCCCTGTACCGGGCGCGTGACGCCGTTTCGGTGGGTTTCCGCCGCTCGGACGGCTTCTTCAAGAACACCTGGACCGGCCGCATGTGTGACCCGTATGCGGGAATCCAGGGGCGTTGGAAGCACGTTTTCTCCTTGCCGGAAGGCTGGCGGGGGTCGAACCTGCTTTCCGCTTCGTATGTCGACGAGGGGGCGTTCGCCTATGCGCCGTACAAAGACGGTGCGGTGGGGCCCGTCGCCTACAACGACGATGGGTCCTACCGCCGGGCGACGCTGCTGGAGGGCCTGAAACTCAGCCGTGCGGGCGAACGGGTCACGGCGGAATGCATGGGCTCGCTGCAGGTGCTCCTGGATGATATGAAGATGGACCAGGACTATTCCCCCGCATCCGTCTTCACGCTGCGGCAGCGCCAGCGCAGCGGTGCCCTGACGCTGGAAGCCGTGTTCCGCCCGGCGGAAACGCCGGAGAATTGGGAACGTACGACGGGCGTCTTCGGCTTCGTGCGGTTCAACGCGATGCATGCGCCGGTCCTCTTCAAGGAGGACGGCATCCGCGACCTCATCCTGGCTGGGGCGAACGGGAACATCCCGCCTGAAATCGGCTCGCTGGACATTCCCGCCGACCCTTTCACTGTCCATTCCGACTTCGGGATCCTTACCGGCAACGCCGCGGCCTACCATGAGTCGGTGTTCCACTGCGGGCGGTTCCACTTTACGGCAGGCCTTCGGATTGATTTTTCCGCCGGATCGATGCGCTACGATTCGCGTACGGAACTGTCGTACCGTTTCCTTCCGATGATGTTGTCCTACAAAACTTTCCAAACGGTCTTCCAGGGGGCGATCGGTCATGCCGGCCTGGAAGTCCTGCCAAAGGCGTCGGTGCGCTTCGACGCCTTTGGCGCGGAAAGTGAAAATGGCAGCCTGATGCTGTACGCGACCTTTGCCAAAGGGTACCGCGACGGCGGCTTCAATACGCAGATCTTCTCGGACATCCTCCAGAACCGCCTGATGAACGGGCTGATGGCCGACCTGGGTGTGTATTTCGATACCCCGGCCGTTTCTGTCGGTGCCGGCAATACGGAATACCGGCCGGAAAAGGCGTACAATTTCGAGCTCGGCGCCCGCTGGCGGCTGGGCGAACATCTGTCCGGTCTGCTGGACGGGTACTGGATCCTGGGCCGTGACCAGCAGATTACCGTCTTCCCGGCCGGTAAGTCCACGGGCAGGATGATGACGAATGCGGGGCGATCCCGCAGTGTCGGAATCGACTGTGAAGCGGTCTGGACGTCGGAGCGGCTCTCCCTGCGTGCTGCATACGGCTGGAACGATGCCCGGTTCACGCGCTTCCACGACGGCCATGCGGACTATTCGGGGAAACGGGTGCCGTACGTGCCTTCGCAGACGGCCTGGTTGGGCGGGGAATATGTCTTTCCTTGCACGCGCGGGCGGCTGGAAGAGGTCCGCATCGCCATGGATTGCCGGGGCGAGGGCCCTGTCATGTGGGACGAGGCGAACACCCTCCGGCAGGCATTCCATGCCGTCCCCGGTGGTCGGATTACGGTGTCTTTCCCGAAGCTGGACGTGTATGTCCGCGGAGAGAACCTGTCCGGTTCTTCTTACCGGACGTTTTATTTCAAGTCCGTCGGAAACGCCTTCTTCCAGATGGCGCGGCCGGCGCAGGTTTATGTTGGAATTCTTATTACTGATTTATAATGAAAAGATGCATGTTTTTGCTGGCGGCGCTTTCCCTGTTTGCCGCCGGATGCGGCAAGGAAGAAACCGAAACCGCCGTCACTCCGCAGCAGGCGGACTTTACGGGCACCGTCACCGTCACGTACCAGGAGAAGGATTACGACAATCCGGGCATCCGGGTCGATTTCACCCCGTCGGAGGACGGAAAAACGGCGACCCTGACGATGTACAAGATCAAATTCGTCCCGCAGATGCCCGTCACGATCGACGTCACGATCCCGGACGTCGCGCTGTCGGTCTCCGGGAATACGGTCACGCTGTCCTGTGATGGCGTGGACCCGCTGGCGATGGGCGGACCGGTGAACCGCTACCATGTAAAAAATCTCACCGGTACGATGACCGGTGAGACATTGCAGTTTTCGCTGTTGTTCGGGGACTATCCGACCCGTTTCAGCGGGACGAAAGCCGCGCAGTAGCGTCTAGAGGGTCTTGAGGTTTTCGACCTGCTCTTTCTGGGTCTTCTTCAGGTTCTTCTCGGCGTTCTTGACATCCTTCTTGGCGCTCTTGACGTCTTTCTTCAGGGTGCGGATCTCTTTCTTGGCCTTGTCGCGGTCCTTCTTGGCCTTGGTGATCTCTTTCTTCACCTTCTTGAGCTCGCCCTGCTCGTTCTTGACCTGCTTGGTAAGGCGTGAGATCTCGTTCTTGGCCTGCCGGAGGGTGGCGGCGTCGGCGCCGGCGGATTTCTCAAGCTTGAGTGCTTCCTTCTTGGCCTTCAAGGTTTCCTTGGAGGCCTTGAGGGATTCGGAAATCTTCTTCTGGTCCGCCTGTGCGCGCTTGAGGTCGCGTTCGGCACGGTCCAGGGACCGCTCGAGACCGCGGATGTCGTTGTTGTATCTGTCTTTGGCTTTATCGTGCGCCTTCTTCGCGTCATCGACGGCCTGGCGACCTTCTTCGAGGGCCTGTCCGGCTTCTTTGACGATATCGTTCTGTGCGTAGAGCCCGGGGCCGCAGAGGAGGGCGGCTGCCGTCAGGAGGCAAAGGAAGAATCTGTTTTTCATTTTCGTCGTGTTTTTATCATTTGTCTGCCAAATATAACACTTTTCGTCAGAAAACGTATCTTTGCCAATAAAAGAAGTACCATGGTTTCCTTTGTCAACGATTACAGCGAGGGGTGCCACCCCGATATTCTCCGCCGCCTGGCGGAAACCAACCTGGAACAGGCCCCGGGCTACGGTTCGGACCGGTTCACCGCCTCTGCGCGGGAGAAGATCCGCGCGGCGGCGGGCTGCCCGGAAGCGGTTGTTTTTTTCCTGAGCGGCGGCACGCAGACCAACGCGACGGTCATCGCCTCGCTGCTGCGCCCGTATGAGGGGGTCATCGCGGCCGCGACCGGCCATATCGCCGTCCATGAGGCGGGTGCCGTGGAATATACCGGGCACAAGGTCATCACCCTGCCGCAGCGCGACGGAAAATTCTCCCCGGCGGATCTGCGGACCGCCCTGGCGGCCTTCCACGCCGACCCCAGCCATGCGCACATGGCCGCTCCCGGCATGGTCTACCTTTCCTTCCCGACGGAATACGGGACCCTGTACACCCTGGACGAACTCCGGGCCATCCGCGCGGTCTGCGATACGTACGGCCTGCCGCTGTATGTGGACGGAGCGCGGCTCGGTTACGGACTGGCCAGCGCGGCCTGCGAAATCGACCTGCCCGGCCTTGCTGCGCTGTGCGACGTGTTCTACATCGGTGGGACGAAGGTCGGCGCCCTCTGCGGCGAGGCGGTCGTCTTCCCGCGCGGGAACGCTCCGGAAGGCTTCTTTACGAGCATCAAGCAGCACGGCGCGCTCCTTGCGAAGGGCCGGCTGACCGCCATGCAGTTCGATGTCCTCTTCACGGACGGGCTGTATTTCCGGCTGGGGGAGAACGGTGTGCGCCGCGCCATGCAGGTGCGTGACCTGTTCCGGGCGCGCGGGTATGAGATGTACCTGGATTCGCCGACGAACCAGCAGTTCGTCGTACTGGATGCGGCGCAAAAAGAAAGGATCTCCCGTCATGCCGCTTTCGACACCTGGGAGAACCTTCCGGACGGGAGGACGGTCGTCCGCTTCGCGACCAGCTGGGCGACGACGCAGGAACAGGTCGACAGCCTGGCGGAGGCGCTGCGGGGATAGTCCGCGTTATTTCTTCATGTCGAATCCGATTTTCACGCCGTCGTATTGCTTGCTCAGCTCTCCGATGGTGGCGAGGGTCGTGTCGTTGCTGACGGAAGCGACCATCTGCATGATGCTCAGGAGCTTGTCCGCGTCGAAGAGGAAGGCGATGCCGTCCACGTTCTTCTTGACGTAGCCGTTGACCGTCAGGAGCAGCGTCTTCATCTGGACCATGCTCTTGGACTCGTCGTACGTGTACGTGCCGCTGAGCGGGAATCCGAAGATCTTTCCGGTGAAAGACTTGTCTTCCGCGAAAGTGAAGAAGGTGTTCGCCGCCTTGACGCCGAATTTCTGGTAGTAGGGACCGAGCTTTTCCTTGATCTGCCCCGCCACCACTTCGCCGCCGGCTTTGGCGAGCAACTTTTCGGAGGTGAAGGCGCATCCGGGGGCGCTGTATTTCCAGGCGCCGACAAGGTCGGCCTCGGTGAATTTCGTCAGGCCGATGACGCTGGCGATCGCATTCGCGGCGTCCTTTCCGGAGATGGAGCCGAAGATGGCGCCGAGGAGGGAAGTGTCGTCCTCCGTTGCGGAGGGGTTCATGAGCGCGCATCCGGATACCAGGAGGGCCGATGCGGCGATCAGGGAGAGGAGGGTCTTTTTCATGTCTTTCGGGGGATCAATGTGATTTCTTCGTGTGCCATTTGCCGTAGATTTCGCTCACGTTGCCGGCCGTGACGAAGGCGTCGACGCCCTTCTCTTTCATGAAGTTGAAGAGGGCGGCGTATTCGTTCGGTGTGAGCAGGGTGACGACTTCGGTCTTTTCCTCACCGGAGAAGCCGCCATGAAGCGTGTAGAGGCTGCAGCCGCGGTCGAGCGTGCCGACGATGTAGTCGCGGATTTCCTGGTAGTTGTCGCTGATGATGCAGACACGCTTCCGTTTGTTGAACGTGTCGGTGAAATAGTCGACGACGAGGCCGTTCATCCAGGTGCCGATGAGGCCGAGGACGACCATCCGGAAGGGATTGATGGCGAAGGCGGTGCAGCAGATGATGGCGCCGGCGATGGAGACGGAGGCTCCGATGTCGAAGTGCAGGTATTTGTTGACGATCTTGGCGAGGATGTCCAGGCCGCCCGTGGAGGCGTTGATCCGGAAGAGGATGGCCTGCGAGACGCTGAGCAGGAGGACGAAGCAGACCAGGTCGAGCCAGGGGTCGTTCATGACGGACGCGCCGCCGGACAGGAGCTTCTGGTAGGGGAGGACCTTGTCCCAGAGGTCGACGAGCGGACCGAGGATGAGGGCGGTGTAAACGGTCTTGAGTCCGAATTCCTTTCCGATCAGGAACCAGGCGAGCACCAGCAGGATGGCATTGATGACCAGGATGATGGTGGACACCTTGATGGGAATGCCGGCTTTGCCGAAGATTTCGGAGAGTACGATGGAGAGGCCGGAGATGCTGCCGATGATCAGTTTGCTCGGCATCAGGAAGTAATAGACGGCCGCCGCACCGACAGCCATTCCCAGCGTCATGATGACAAGCTCCTTCCAGAACTTTCCGGACGTCAGGGCCTTGAGGATTTCGTTCATGTTGGCTGAATCAAAACGTTTCCCAAATTTGACAATTCTCTTTGACAAATCAAAATTATCCTCTAATTTCGCGGTAACAACCACCGTGCGATGAACCGTATCCTTCTTTTGCTTGCCCTGCCGCTCCTGTGCCTTCCGGTCCGCGCCCAGAACGCGGTCGACCGTTTCTACCTGGATATGCGCACTTCCTTCCACCAGGAGACGGAACCGGGTACGTACCGCAGCCAGCTGGTCGGCGAGTACCTGAACCTGCACTTGCTGGGACATGTGTCCGAAAACGTCACGTACCGGATCCGCCAGCGCCTGAACAAGAAGGTGTTCGACGAACGGAACATGTTCAATGCCACCGATTTCATGTGCGTCACGTGGCAGGCCACCCCGCGCTGGAGCCTGACGGCCGGCAAGCAGGCGGTCCTCATCGGCGGCTATGAATACGACGCCCCACCGATCGACGTGTATTTCTACAGCCAGTTCTGCAACAACCTCTACCAGGCCTACAGCTTCGGGATTACCGGCGCCTACGAATTCTCCCCGTCGCAGCGGTTCGTGGCGCAGGTGTGCAACTCACCGCTTTCGCTCGGCTACATGAGCGTCTATGCCTGGAACCTGGCTTGGGGCGGGCAGTTCGCGCCTTGGTGGAAGACCCTCTGGAGCGTGAACATGGTGGAGGACGCGGAGTCGCACTACATCCACTATACGGCCCTCGGAAACCATTTCATCTTCCGGGATGCGATTTTCGACATCGATTTGATGAACCGTACGGGGCTGACACAGAAGCATTTCTTCCTGGGCGATTTTTCCGTGATTTCGAAACTGATCTGGAGTGTCGGCGACTGGAACCTCTGCGCCAAAGCGGGATATGAGCGCAATCTCGCCGAGAACGTCGATGCCGACGGACGGCCCTTCGACGCGGTCATCGCGCCGGGAACGGAATACCTGTATGCGGGGGGCGGATTGGAGTGGTTCCCGCTCGGCAGGGACCACCTGCGGCTGCATGCCGTCTTCTACCGCGACAACGCCGTGCGCCGCACCAACATCGACATCGGTGTCACCTGGCGGGCGGACATCATCACTAAACCTCTTCCTCGACAGCCGTCTTCGGGTCTTTGATCTTCCGGACGGGGTCGCAGGTGACGCCCAGCCCCAGTTTGCTGAATGTCCTGCGGTCGACCTCGCTCAGCATCACGGTCGAGTGGACCTGCGCGCCGGCGAGCTTGGGCAGCTGTTCGAGGGCCATTTTGCAGTTCTCGTCGATCAGGCTCATCATCGAGATGGCGACCAGCACTTCGTCGGTATGCAGGCGCGGGTTGCGTCCGTGCAGGTAGGTGACTTTCGTCTTCTGGATGGGCGCGATCATCGTCTGCGGGATGAGTTTGACATTGTGCGCGATGCCGGCCAGGTGCTTGAGCGAATTGAGCAGCAGGGCGGCGCTGGGTCCGAGCAGGGAACTGGTTTCCGCAGTGAGGATCGTACCGTCCGCCAGCTCGATCGCAGCGGTGGGCAGCAGGCCGCCGGCCTTCTCGAGACGTTCCCGCGCGGCGACGGTGGTCCGGCGGTAGGCCGTGGTGATCTTCGCCTTCTTCATCAGCAGGGCGAGCTTGTTCACTTCCGCTTCCGTGGCTTTCCCGTCGGCGAAGTTGCAGACGGCGGTGTAGTAGCGCCGGATGATTTCTTGCAGGGAGGCTTCACGGCAGACTTCGTCGTCGCTGATGCAGTAGCCGACCATGTTGACGCCCATGTCGGTGGGCGACTTGTACGGCGTGGCGCCGAAGATGTCGTCGAAGATGGCGTTCATCACCGGGAAGATCTCGACGTCGCGGTTGTAGTTGACGGCGGTCTCTCCGTAGGCGTCCAGGTGGAAGGGGTCGATCATGTTGACGTCTTCCAGGTCGGCGGTCGCCGCTTCGTAGGCGAGGTTGACCGGGTGGGTGAGGGGCAGGTTCCAGATGGGGAAGGTCTCGAACTTGGCGTATCCCGCCTTGACGCCCCGCTTGTTCTCCTGGTAGAGCTGGCTCAGGCAGACGGCCATCTTGCCGCTGCCGGGACCGGGCGCCGTGACGACGATGAGCGGGCGTGTCGTCTCCACGTAGTCGTTCTTCCCGAACCCTTCGTCGGAGTCGATGAGAGCGACGTTGTGGGGATAATCTTCGATGGTGTGGTGGTAGTAGACGCGGATTCCCATGTTCTCCAGGCGCTTGCGGTAGGCTTCGGCGCTGGACTGGCCGTTGAAATGCGTAATGACGACGCTGTTGACGCTCAAGCCGCGGGCGATGAACTCTTCGCGGAGCCGGAGGACATCCACGTCGTAGGTGATGCCGAGGTCGCTGCGGACCTTGTTCTTCTCGATGTCGACGGCGCTGATGACAATGACGATCTCGGCATCGTCTTTCATCTGCATCAGCATTTTCAGCTTGCTGTCGGGCTCGAAACCGGGAAGGACGCGGCTTGCGTGGTAGTCGTCGAAGAGTTTTCCGCCAAATTCGAGGTAAAGTTTGTCGCCGAAGGTGGCGATCCGCTGCTTGATGTGCTCTGATTGAATCCTCAGATACTTTTCGTTGTCGAATCCGTATTTCATTGCGTTCTGTCTTGAATACGGGTTACAAATATAGGCAAACAGGCGGAATTATACAAGCTTGGAACGTTTATACTTACTCCGTTTTTCTGGAAAGGTTTTTGCAGCGGAAACCGGCATTGACCGAAAAAATAATTATCACATGATCAGATTGAACGCCTTTTTCGTCCTGAAGGACGATGCTTCCTTCGAGGAACTGAAGACCATTACCGATGAACTCGTCGCCGCCTCCCGCAAGGATGAAGGGAACAAGGGGTATGACCTGTTCCAGAGCACGACCGACCCGAAAGTCATGATGTTCTGCGAGAGTTGGGAGAACCAGGCGGTGCTCGACAAGCACTCTGCCGCCCCGCACTTCACCTACGCCGTTCCGAAGATCGGCGCGATGACCGTGAACGGGCTCAAGATCGAGCGCTTCGAAGACTGACGCCCGGCGTCAGTCCTGCGCTTTCCAGACTCCTTCCGCGAAGTCCAGCATCCACATCCAGTCGATGGGGGCGATACCGTGATCGCCCTTCCTGCGGACGTACCCCAGGTACGGGCCGATGGCTGACGTGTCGTAGTCGTCCGGCCATTCTACCTTCGGCATCCCCTTCTTCCCCAGGAACTTCCACACGGGGCTCGCGGCTTTGACCGACAGGTATTCTCCCTTCGTGTCGAACCAGAGCTCGTCGAATCCTTCCACCAGCAAGGCCCTTGGCGCGATGCAGGAAAGCAGCATGTGCTGGTCGAAAGGAAGGTCGTCGGTGCGGCCGGCGTACTTGTCGTAAGCGCGGCAGTACCAGTGGCGGAACATGGTGGTTTCCGTGGCGACGGATTCCCCGAAATTGCGCTTGGCGAGCGGGACACCGCCGCCACCCGTCTGGACGGGCACCACGACGGGGAACCTTTCATCGAACGCACCGGCGATCAGGGCGGCCTTCGCAAGCCGGGAGTATCCGGTCAGGATGACCCGGCTCTGGTCGAGCGCAGGGTCCATCTCGATCATGTCCATCCCGCGCATGAGCACCCAAGCCCAGGCCATCAGCGACGTCGTGTTGTCTTTCCGGGAAGGGTCACGCGGCCCCCACAAGTCAAAGACACCGGTGAAGGCAAACGTGTCCTGCAACTTGACGCCGTCCTTTACATGGTGTTGGTCCGGGTCGGGGGATGCTTGTTCGTAACAAGCAGTTACGGTGGCGTATCCGCGGGCGGCCAGCGCACCGAGCGGATAGACGGTCTTCCCGCCCTCCCGGTTGAGCATCCCTCTTTCCGCTTCGGCGGACTTGACATCGAGCACTCCGGAACGGCCCCGGAGCCATATCTCCGGAATCAGGATTTCCTTGTCCTCCAAGACCGCGTGGTTTCCGGTGTAATTGAGCAGAAGCACCACGGGGACAGGCCCTTCCACGTTGTTCGGCGTGACGATCAGCCAGTCGACCTTGGGACCCGTCTTGTCTTTCCGGAACCACATCCTGACCTGCCGGCGTGTTCCCTGGCCTCCCATGGTCGTTCCTTCTTCAATCGGCTCGAGAAAGATCCCTTCGCCCTTGGGCGGCAACATCCCGTACATCTCGTGCTGGAACATGTCCAGGATCTCCTGCCTCCTTTCCGGCCACTGCTTTTTCGAGACTTTTTTCCCGTTGGCGAAGACCAGCGGGTCCGGCAGTTCATACGGGGCGACGGCGGCCTCGTCGTAGTTGACGTTCTGTTGGGCAAAGGCGGCGGAGGAGAGGGCCAGGAAGGCGGCCGCTGCGGTGAATGCTTTCAAAGGGTTCATTGTATGCTGCTTTAGTGTCTGAGTCAGTTTCGTAAAGATAGCATAAAATCTTGATACCCGTTCATTCCCGGTAGAAAGTAATCCAGTTGGTCGTGTATTTCCCGGGCGTCGGGAACAGCTCCTTGACGGAGCCGTCCTCCTTGCGGTACCAGGAGTAGTTCCAGCCCCGGCCCATGTCGCAGTACAGGGCATGCGTGACGCCCAGCTTTTCAAGCCCGTCGAGGAAATGGCCGAAAGGAAGGGGACGGGCGCAATCGACGATGCAAAGCCGTTTTCCGATCTGGCACAGGGCGCGGTAGCGGTTGACCGTTTCCGGCTTGAAACAGCCTTTGAAGCGTTTTCCGCTGCCGAACAGCAGGGTCTGGCAGAATCCCATCCCGCCTTCCTCGGCCGCGCGCTGCAGGGGAGCCGGGGCGTTTTTGTAGGAATAATTGTAGAAATGCCAGCCAGAACGCTCGCTCCATGTGAAGACGCCATTGTACGGGCCGCACTTGTAGCCTTTGTGGAAAGTGCCGCCGGAGACATGGTCGCCGGCGATGTTGCTGTGCTTGAATGATGTGAGCCGCTCTCCGGTAAAGGAGCCGGCGCAGCAGAAAATAACCTTGCCGTCGCTTTTGGATGGCATGGTCCCCGTCACCAGGTCGATCCGGGTGAAATGTGGGTAATAGACGGTGAGGCTGTCGCACGGCACGACGTTCACCAGGCGGCTTCCGGCCTTCTGGCCTGAAGCGATGCCCGGGAACAACGTTATCAGCGCCACAACTGCCAGGCAGAATATATGTTTCGTCTTTCGCACGACCGCATCCCCGCACATAATGTGCCAGGCGAAAGGGCAGTTTTACTGCATGCTTAAAACCCCATCTTCGACGCTGCTATCGCGTCTTCACGGTTCCCAATTGATCCCCCTCCATGCTTTCCCCAGAACCCGGAAGCGGTCGCATCCTGTGTATAGCGGTACCGCTGGCCAGTTGGAGCATCTGGATGTCCACCGGCGGGCATTGGCAGCTTGGAGGTCAATTCCCCATCAGACTCAGTTGGTGTGGAATGCCCTTGCAGAGGGCGTAGAGCCCCATAGACCGCCCTTCGACCACAAGGCCAATATCTCGCCAGAATCTCTTTGTAAGCGCCTATCACGGCTTCTATACGCTCGGAAACGAACATCTTCCGGTGCCCAGGGCGGTTCGACAACTACCCTCCCTACTCAATCGATCTCCGAAACGCTCACGTAGAATCCGGCTCATTGGTCATTCCTGCAGTAGTTGTTCTCGGCGGAGAAGAGAATCCGGGCCGGTATCGTCTGCTGGCCAAACTGCAACTGACCGCTCCGGGCAAAGGCTGTCACCCTGGAATGCTGCGGAATTATCTCGCGGACGCATCGTGTGATTCCGATGACATTCATATCCGTGTACCGGACTATGCCTCCATCATAGGAAGCGGCTCCACTTCGTGCCAGGTACACGGCCGTTTCATCCTGC
>Ga0256405_10000561_pt1 | contig 122004 bp, 115 predicted proteins | sample RumenRJG_02DNA_FD_189096 | JGI IMG/M metagenome (GOLD analysis project Ga0256405, IMG submission 189096) | Bovine rumen microbial communities from Lethbridge, Alberta, Canada - RJG_02 | ecosystem: Host-associated > Mammals > Digestive system > Stomach > Rumen | place: Canada: Alberta... | reverse complement strand
GAATGGACCTTCCTTCTTTAATCATATGCATGTACTTCAAGCACTCTACATAACCATGTTTCTTTTGTTTTCTATCAGACATAATAAACCCCGAAAGTTTTTTGTCTAACTTTCGGGGTTCACTTCAAAAAGGGTGCGCCCTTTTTGTACGACATTGGAACTTCTTGCAATACGGAACGTTTCGTTGTGTACGACATTCCACAATGCTTTCGGCACTGTGCCTGCTGCGCATGAACTGACGGTTTCGTTTTACTTGGGCATCTCGTTAAGTTCGTCTGTCACCTTGTCCCTAATACTGTGGTATTGTGGAGCTGGAGGTAATTGGTCATCAGGTAGGCCAGTTCCATTGTTTGTTAGCTCCTGCACCTTCATGGTTTGTCCTTGATGTGAAGGCTGTTGGGACATGAGATGCGGAGTCACAGGTTGCTGTTGGTTGGGGATATTCCCATCTTGCACATCAGTTGCCAACTGTCCTGACAGTGTAGGTTCCTCTGACGTACCGGCAGCATTGCCATTGGCATTAGCAGGTACATTGACGGGTGTGGAATTACCCTTTTGGAAACGATCCTTCATCGGAATATAGTAGGGATTGACAATTATTTGCCCGTTGATATACCAGGCAGAGACGCACAGCAGGGTATGAATGCTGGTGCGGTTGTTCTGTGTCGTTGAGACAATCCCCAACTCGTTCATCGTGTCAAGAACTCTGGAAACGGTCTTACGGTCACACTTCCACAGACGGGATAGATCAACCTCTGACATGACAAGTTGGCCAACATTGAGGTTAGCGGAAAAGCCCTTCTTCTCATAGGTGCGGTTCTCAGTAGATGCCAGTTCAACGAGTGACATCAAGGCTTTCATGCGGTCGATGCCGTACTTGCTTGTTGCAAGGAATCTTGCCTGACTCTCAGACAGAGCAAGACAATAGAAAGTTTCTTTTTTCATGTTTATGCTATTTTCATTTTACTCCGCTATGTTTTGAAGATTTACTTTGCTGTTCACACCTGAACGGGATTCAGGTTCCTGTTCTTAATAAACATCGTATATAACAGGCATTACGCGGCTCTTCCTTATCCATTCCAGAATGTCCGCTTTCTCGAAGTAGATCATTTTGCCGTTTGGCCGATAGAAAGGGATGCTCCTGTCGGATGTCATTTTGTAGAGTGAACTGCGGGCTATGTCCATGAAGCGGGCTGCCTCTTCCACTGATAATACTTCCTTGGCATTATCAAGGATGTCCTCCACAGCGTCCATGCGCTTCTGGAGTTCTTCAATCTGCCTTTGCAGGCGGCTGTCCTTTCGGACGTTTTTTTGTTGTACCATATTTCTTCTAGTTTAGTTTGTTGTTTACTTTTGTGGCTGTCGGATGGCTACTGCCAACCTTATTTCGATTTGTTACAATCGGAAAACTGGGCACAAAGGTATATCAAAGCATTCAGACAGGGTGCCTGTGAAAATTATAATTCATTATTTAACACTATCCAAAACAGTATGAGGACAAAAGGAACTTGTGAGGCATTGGTAGTAGTGTCTTCAGCCAAAAAATCCACATTCCATTACCATCAATCATAGTTGTCATCTGACTATTCTCTGTTTCAAAATCAAAGTCTATATATGAAATAGTACCAACTACATTATTATATATAAGGACACCTGCTGACATCAGGTTGAGGTTGGCGTTTTTGAGTCGGGTATTCTCAAATGTTAAATTTTTAAATATAATTTTCTCATACGTTCTGTCTCGCCCAGATGTGTTACCTTTGCCGCCAAATTAAAAAATCAACACAAAAATTATACAGACAATGGAAGTTATATCAATTGAACGCAGCACTTACGAGGAGCTGCTGACGAGCTTCAACAGCTTCGTCGCACAGATGAAGGCGATGGCCAGCAGAGGCAACGACAAAAAGTTGGGCGATTGGCTCGACAACCAGGACGTGTGCCAGATACTGAACATCAGCCCGAGAACATTACAGACGCTCCGTGACAACGGGACGTTGGCCTTCTCACAAATCAACCACAAGGTTTACTACAAGCCCGAGGACGTAAAGAAGATTCTCTCTGTAGTAGAGGACAGGAAGAAATCTCAGTGTATGAACTTAAAGCATTGTGCCTATGAACGAACTGATCATGCCGCATAATGTGGAAGTAAAGAATGTGCTGGATAGCATGAAAGAAGTACTTGCACTTTACAAAAAGGTGACAGGCAATTATCGTCCGATGCTTGACGGTGAACGATACCTGACGGATAGGGAGGTCTCGGAGATCCTGAAGGTCAGCCGACGGACATTGCATGAGTATCGTAACGACGGCATTCTGCCTTATGTCCTGTTGGGAGGCAAGGTACTTTATCGTGAGCGGGACCTGGAAGAACTCTTGGAGAAGTGCTATCACCCTGCCTATAAGATGATGGACAGGTGATGTGTTATTCCAGCCATAGTGATTCCCCTTCTCAATGGGAGTAGAAGCAGAAAGCCGGAAACGCTGATTGATTTCAGATTTCCGCCTTTCTGTTTTTTTTATGTGCTATTCCGTCCGTCGCTCATCTCATCCCCTCTGCTGATGCATGGAAAAGAGCATGGGCTTGAAACGGGCGGGGCTTGTGTGGGAAATACGCTCACAGCCTACTGTGAGGAAGATTTTCCATGCAAGTATCGTCCGTTTCGTATAAAGCCCGTGCTACCTTTGCATCGGCAGAGGGATGAAGTGGACGGAAGAATATTATATTCCATCTGTTCGCTTCATCCTATCGAATGCCATATAAAACTATGAATAATACAAAACTCATAAAAAAGTAGCATAACATTTGGTCGTATCCAAAGAAATGATTACCTTTGCACTCGATGATGAGTCATAAATGGTTGCAGGCTCAGCATCAGGTGTTCTTTGATGCAGTTTATAGCAGAATGTGGAATTGAGTACGGTTGCCAATTCGTAACCCAGATTTTCATCAATCCCCCAGACTGCCTTTATATAAAGAAAAACTGAGAATTCTTGCAAAGTTACGAAAAATCGAGAGCATAACAAAGAAACTTGTTTCTTTTTTTGCCGAGATGGAGTAAGTTCGCCATCTTTAATGGCAAAGTTACGAAAAAAAATGCAGAAACGGGATGGTAATTTTGGAAGATTAACGCATCTTCATAAACTTTCCTAATAATCGGGGCAAAATTAACCGTAATTCAGCGATTATCGCTAAATTTGCACAGATATTTAAATGTTTTTTAAGATGAAACTTATAACAAATACAGATGCTGCGATATGACACCACAGGAAGATAGAAATCAGAAATTGGCGGAGCGGATGATCAAGAACCTGAACCGCCGCAACATGGAAGCCTTCTACTGCCCTACGGGTAAAGAGGCTGTGAAGAAGGTTTCGGAACTCATTGCCGACGGAAGCACCGTGACATGGGGCGGAACCGCAACCGTCCGTGACCTGGGCATCCCGGAGGTTTTGAAAAACAGGGGAACCCTCGAAGTGCTCGACCGTGATTTGGCAGAGACCCCGGAGGAAAAGGAGGCCATTTACCTCAGGGCATTCTCGGCAGATGTGTATCTGACGAGTGCCAACGCTATATCGGAAGATGGCGTCATCGTGAATATCGACGGCAACGGCAACCGTGTGGCCGCCATCACGTGGGGACCGAAGAAGGTCATCTTCGTCATCGGACTCAACAAGGTGGCCCAGACGGTAGAGGCTGCACTGGCCAGGGCCCGCAGCACGGCATCACCCGTCAATGCCCAGCGGTTCGACATCAATACCCCTTGCAGGATCGACGGCACTTGCCATAACTGCAACTCGCCGGAGAGCATTTGCAGCTACATCCACTTCCTGCGTAACAGCAGGAACAAGGGTCGGCATGTCGTAGTGCTTGTCGGTGAGGATTTGGGATATTAAAGCATGATCAGAGACTTTGTCGCCATCGACTTCGAGACGGCCAACCAGCAGCCGCCTGCGGCTATGACCTCCAACGACATCACCACGCACTGGCCGATGCAGAAGCCTGTGCAGCGATAGCCTTATACCTTTTATAGTCAAATCTCTTGAAGGTCATGGTATCGCTTCCTGACAGTAGTCGGTCTTGCTGCTATTGCCGTCGGCTGTCTTCTTCGGCTTTTGTTGTTATTTGGGGTGATTTTTTGCAAATATACGACAAAATGCTGAAAAGAAAAAGCAATTAAGGTAGTCTGCGTTCTTCGACTGAGAGCTGGATGTAGAACGACGGGGTGACGTTGTACTTAACGGCTGCGCCGATACGGTCACCCAGCTCATGGGCATCGTAGAAGTAGTAGGGCAGCTTGGGTCTTATCAGTGACTTCTGACCGTAGAGATAGCCTTCCCAACGCTCGTTGAACCTGTAGCTCAGCACACCACTGAGACCTGTGTCGCGCAGATTGAACCCTCCCCAGGTGGCGTTCAGCAGATAGACGCCAGCCGCAAAGGATAGCTTGTCGTTGATAGGCCAGGCATACATCCCGCTAGCATTCTGGGCAAAACCTGCGCCGCTTGGAGCATACTTGCCAAAGCCAGCAAAGACGCTGGCTCCCAAGCTCAGGTTCATCCCCTTGTGCAAATCCCAGTTCTGATACCCCATCAGGCCGTAGCTGCCAGGCCAGCGCGAGATGGCATGCATCTGTCCGAGGCTGTTCAGTTCAGGCAAATGCAGCGTTGAGTCAGGCACCAAGGTCTCCTGAGCCTTAGCCGACAATGCCAGAATCAGGACTGTCGTGAGTGCAATATGTCGGATCGTTGTCTTCAAATCGCTGCAAAAATAGCCAATATTCCACAATCCGCCAAAGATTTTTAGATTATACCGAATACTTTTGCATAATTTTGCTTAATCGGCAAGAAGACCAGAGATATGGTTCTTGGGATTCCCTAGAAGTCATGTCATAACTATCGAGCGTCTGCCCTGCAATGTGATGCATATTTTTTCGTCACAGCGTCTTATTTTTACTTCTACCTCTACATAATAATGGCAATTTCAATTTTAAGTCGCTGATATTAACGACTTTATAAAACGTATACTCGTATTATTGCCTCTACTAAACCTCTACCTATCCTCTACTAAACTTCTGCTAAACCTCTACAATCCTTCTTCTTGATCTTCAATCACATCTCAACTATCTGCAATAAGCATCCCTTATCCAGCAATAAGTGCATCTTGTTCTGCAAAGGAGGCATCATATTAATCAATAAGCGCCTTTTATCCACTAAGCCTAAGGCTCAGCATTTATTCCCAGTGTGGGAATATCATGTTCCCAGTTTGGGAATGTTTTATTCCCAGCATGGGAACAATTTTTCTCCTTCATAGAAACGATGCCTCGCCCACTTGATAACGTATAGAAGTATAGTAGAGGATTAGTAGAGGATAGGTAGAGGTTTGGTAGAAGATAAATAGATGTGAAATGATGTGCAAACAGTTCACAATCAACAATCTATCATCTATTTAGTAGAGGTAAACAAGAAATTTATGTTTATTTGAAGGATGGAAAGACTTGCGTACCCTGGCCAGAGTCACGGAGAAAAGACAACTGGCGGATGGAGAAATCACGGAGGACACCAGATACCCAGAGATATGGTACTTGGGATTTGCTATAAGTCATGTAATAACCTATTGAGCGTCTGGTCTGACACTCAGCAGCGATAAAGAGACATAAACGATAAATTGATGTCCCAGATTCTTGATTAGGATAATCCAGCAAAATTTTCACTTAGAGCGAATTTTTGTGTTAATTCTGTTCGTATATCCGAAAAAAGCATTATCTTTGCATTCAAGTATGCTCGAATCGTCGTAAACGGCGCTTGCCAGCAAGGTAAGAGTCCCTGAGTGCAGGGTGAGTGTATGATTTTTGTGGAAATAACAATAGCATCAGCTATTTATTCAGAGAATCTTGAAACCTCGGAAATTTCAATGATGTAGTGCTCTAGAGTAAGTCAGCCGATGCCCGTGCGTATAGCGCGGGCATGACTTATATCTTAGCACTACAGGTACAATCCGAGGACCTCAAGATTCAAGAGAAGAGTCGAGCCTGCGCTTCTTTTGTGTCCTGAGGTCTCTTTGTGAATCTACCTGTAAGCCAAGCCTGAAGATATAGTCTGCATGCTCCTAAAACTATCGTACGGCTATGACCCAGCAGGACATACCTATCTCGTCCCATATCTTTACCAATAGGGATGGGAATACGTTGATGAAAGAGTTTGAGGGGATTCTGAGCAATAACCCTCAAGTGAAGAATCTTGATGCAGTAGTGGGATTTCTCCGCGCATCAGGCTATTTCACCTTGCGCCCCTTCTTGGATAATATTAATAAGGTGCGCATACTGATTGGTATTGATGTGGATAAATACATCGCCCGTGCCCATCAGAAGGGCGAACTCTTCTTTGGAGCCGAGGAAGAGGTAAAGGAGGAATGCCTCAGGAAACTGAAGGAAGACATCGAGCAGTCGCACTATTCCAAGCAGGTGGAGGATGGTATGCTCCAGATGGTGCAAGACATGATTGACGGCAAACTGGAGTTGAGAGCCCATCCGTCGAAAAAGATACATGCCAAACTATACATCCTTTATCCTGACAACTACAACCAGCACACCTTTGGCACAGCCATCACAGGCAGCAGCAATCTGAGTGGCAACGGCCTGGGCATTGGTGAAGACAAGCAGTATGAGTTTAATGTCAAGTTGACGCAATACGAAGATGTGGCCTTTGCCAAGCACGAGTTTGAACTGCTATGGGAAGAGGCCAAGAATGTGCCTATCAATGCAGAGGATTATCAGGCCACAATCGACAAGACCTATCTGAAAGGCGACGTCACGCCCTACGAACTCTACATCAAGATGCTGATGGAATACTTCTCAGACCGCGTGCTGGAGGTTGACCAAGACGATCCGTTCGATATGCCTGAAGGCTATGAGAAGTTCGAGTATCAGACTGATGCCGTGATAGAGGGCTACCAGAAACTGATACGCTATGACGGGTTCTTCCTGGCTGATGTGGTAGGTCTTGGAAAGACCGTCATTGCCACGATGATTGCTAAAAAGTTCCTGATTGAGAACGGGCGAGACAATACGAAGATCTTAGTGGTCTATCCACCTGCCGTAGAACAGAACTGGAAGACGACCTTCAAGGACTTTGGTATCGATAAATACACCCAGTTCGTCTCGAATGGCAGCCTGTCGAAGATACTCGATGATGAAAACTACAACTATTGGAATGCCGATGAGTACGACTTGGTATTAGTGGACGAGGCCCATAAGTTCCGTAATCATACCACAGGAGCCTTCCAGCAACTACAGGAAATCTGCAAGATGCCTCGTGTGGAGACTGGCAGCATCCCAGGCTATAAGAAAAAGGTGATGCTGATATCAGCAACGCCCATGAACAACACGCCAGCTGATCTGTATTATCAGATACTGATGTTCCAAGACCCACGTCATTGCACGATAGACGGCGTGCCAAACCTGACAGCCTTCTTCTCACCCTTGGTAGTGGAGTTCCGCAAATTCCGCAAGCAAGAGAACTTCGACATCAAACAGTTCAAGAAACTGGCAGAACGGGTGCGCGACAGGGTGATCAAACCCTTGACCGTCAGGCGAACGAGGACAGACATCGAGAGCATTGCCCGCTATCATAAAGATGTGCACGGATTCCCCAAGGTGGCTGATCCCATCAAGAAGGATTATGAGTTGAACGACCATCTGGCCAGCCTGTTTAAGAAGGCCATGAATATCCTCGACAAACAACTGACATACGCCCGCTATCAGGCTATTGCCTATCTGAAGCCAGAAGCCTCCAACGGACTCTACGACAATGCAGAACTGATCAGCCGCAGTCTGGCTGGCATCCGAAAAAACGGAATGGTAAAACGCCTGGAGAGCAGTTTCTATGCTTTCCGCAAGTCTTTGGAAAACTTCCGCCAGGCCAATGAGAACATGCTGCAGATGTGGGAAAACGACAAGATATTCATAGCACCTGATATGGATATCAACCTGCTCTACGAAAAGGGCTATACCGATGATGAAATAGAAGAAAAACTAAACGAGAAGGCAGAGACGAACCCTAAGAATGCCGTCTTTAAGCGTGATGACTTTAAGCCTGAATACATTGACATGCTTCGCCGAGACCAGCAACTGTTGGACGGGATGTGGCTGCAATGGGAACACATTGACGACGATGACGACTCGAAGTTTGCCAAGTTCGAAGACCTGCTGAAGCATGAACTATTCAAGAAAGAGCATAATCCTGAGGGAAAGATCGTGGTGTTCTCTGAGTCTGTTGATACGATAGACTATCTGGCGCGTCGCATCAATCGTAAGGATGTGATGGTGATCTCGTCGCAGAACCGCAGTTCGCTGTTCAAGACGATTCGTGAGAACTTCGATGCAAACTGGAAGCAGAAAAAGAACGACTACAATATCATCCTGACTTCTGACGTGCTGGCTGAAGGTGTCAACCTGCATCGCTCGAACATCATCATCAACTACGACACGCCCTGGAACTCAACGCGACTGATGCAGCGCATAGGTCGTGTGAACCGTATCGGCTCTAAGTCGGACACCATCTACAACTATGTGTTCTATCCCTCAGAGCAGGGCAACAAGGAAATCAAACTCAACCAGATAGCCCTGAGCAAGATTCAGACCTTCCACACGACCTTTGGCGAAGACAATCAAATCTATTCTACGGAGGAAATCATAGACAGGGATTTGGACAAACTATTCAAGGAGGGCATCAAGCGCGAGCAGGAAGATCGCAACCTGGAACTGCCCTTCTATGAGGAATTGCGCTCGCTGTATCAGCAGAATCGCAAAGAATACAAGCGCATAGAAAGACTGTCGCTGCGCAGTCGTACTGGCAGAGAGGCGCGAGAGGTGGGTGGTGTCACCCTCTCTGGCGACACATTGGTATTCCTCAAGACCAACTTCAGGAAACTATTCTATCTGGTAAGCGATGAGCAGACAAGAGAAGTCTCCGTGCTGGATGCGCTCAACTACTTCAAGGCTAAGCCCGACGAAAAGCCTGTGCCGAGAATCGCCCAACATCACGAGCACGTGGAAAAAGCCGTCAAGGAGTTCTGTCGTGTGAAGGAACAAGAACTGCATGAAGAAGAGCAGAACCAGAATCAGCGCAGTAATCTGGGTGCCCAGGTGACCACAGCGGTCAGTCTCATCAACAGCATGATGCTACACATAGAGGATGGCGACACGCGCCTAAAGTTGGTGCAACTCAAAGAACTGGCAGAGCGAGGCACCATCACCTATATTGCCAAACGACTGCAGCGCATCCAAAAGGACTTGCAGCGCCAAGGAGGAAGCAAGGCCAAGATGACATTTGAAGATGCACTGAAGCAGGTGCTTGAGATGGCCAATCACTACAATGCCTATTATCGCGATACCCAGCATGCAGAGGAGGAATCCGATGCCACAATCATATTATCAGAAAGTTTTCAAAAATAACGAAGCCTTATGGACTACAGACCTATCATCGAGTCAAAATACAATCGTCAGAACTGGCAGTCACTCCTTCACGACATCTTCGGCAACAAAGCGAGGTTTTGGAATACACCATCAATAGTGTCAACCAACAGCCAGTTTGCCAAGCAGGCCCTTTGGCTGGGCACCATCACGCTCAGTGACGAACAGACCATCAGCATCTATGAAGTGGAACTGGCAGACAGCGTGGATATAGAGCGTAATCGCCGAGGCATCCGTGACATGCTGCTCACGGCCTGGCGCAATAATGGCAATGCAGGAGCCTTTATGTTTTGCTATCGCAAGCACGAGAGTGTACTCCGTTTCTCCTACGTCAGCGAGTCGTGGACGTTTGCAGAAGACGGCACATATCAGAAGGAATCGACTGACACCAAGCGTTTCACTTATCTGCTTGGCGAAGGTCACAGAAGCCGTACTGCCATTCAGCAGTTCGAGAAACTGCGTGACAGCAGTCTCTCGCTGAAAGACCTGACGAAAGCATTCTCCGTGGATGCCGTCAGCGACATGTTCTTCAAGGGATACAAACAGCAGTATGAAGACATTATTTTCTACATCACAGGCAAGCGGATGGTGAAGGTAGCCAACAAATGGGAAGAGCGACAGGAGGGCGAACCTAATGCTTTCGTCATGCAGCAGTTCGCAAAATTCCCCAATCCAGAGAAAGCCGTCCGCGACTACGTCAAGAAACTCATGGGCCGCTTGGTTTTCCTCCAGTTCCTTCAGAAGAAAGGTTGGCTGGGGGTACCTGTTAATAAAGAGTGGGGAAGTGGTGACTCTGAATTTATCCAAACCCTGTTTGCTGAGTGTAAAGACAAAGATCACTTCATCGACAATGAATTAGAATCACTCTTCGATGATCTCAATAACGAGGATAAAAAGAAGTTAAGACAATATCGCACACCATATCTGAATGGTGGTCTTTTTGAACGTGATGCCACAGACGAGACAGCTTTCCCTCTGCCAGCCAAATACATGCAGTCGTTGCTCGACTTCTTTGCCTCCTACAACTTCACCATCGACGAGAACGATCCTGATGATGCCGAGGTAGGTGTTGACCCAGAGATGCTGGGCCGCATCTTCGAGAACCTGCTGGAGGACAACAAGGACAAAGGAGCCTTCTATACGCCTAAGGAAATCGTTACCTATATGTGTCGTGAGAGCCTGATAGCCTATCTCCAGACCGATATTGAGGACGAAGCCACCAAGGATGCCATTCGTCAGTTTGTGACCACTCACGATGTTGCAGTTCTTGGCACCAACGAAAAATTCCGCCAACAGGTAGATGAGGCTTTAAAGAACGTCAAGATCTGCGACCCCGCCATTGGCTCTGGAGCCTTCCCGATGGGCTTGTTGAAAGAACTCTTCCAATGCCGCACAGCCCTCGAAGGTATTGAGCAGAGCAAAGCCGCCGAAATCAAGAAGCACATCATCCAGCAGAATATCTATGGCGTAGATATCGAACGTGGAGCCGTTGACATCGCCCGTCTCCGCTTCTGGCTCTCCCTCATCGTCGATGAGGAAACCCCACAGGCACTACCCAACCTCGACTTCAAGATTATGCAAGGCAACTCACTGTTGGAGCAATATAAAGGTGTTGACTTATCAACGATGACAGAGAAGAAGTACGATAAGAACGAAGGATTGTCTTTCTTTGACAATATGGTAGATGTCTATCGTAAAGACTTACGTGACATGCTTGCCAGGTATTACAATTGCACAAACCACAAGGAAAAGAAGGAACTGCGCACTAACATTATAAACAATGTAAAGAAGCAACTTGCCGAGCAAAGCATCAACGTTGACTTTGGAGACCTTGACCTCTCAGGCAACACCCAGTTCTTCCTCTGGCACACCTGGTTCTATGATGTATTCTCGCAAGGAGGCTTTGATATTGTAATTGGGAATCCTCCGTATGTTAGTACTGCTACACAAATTGCGAATCCAGTTCTATTAGAACAGAGAAATAAAATAATCGCCTCAAAGAATTATTCTACTCTTCACTCTAAATGGGATTTGTATGTTCCTTTTATGGAACGGGGCATTTGGTTATTATCAGATAATGGAGTTTTCACGATGATTGTCCCATATCCTTTGACGAATCAAATATATGCAAAGAAATTGCGCGAGCTTATCATTAGCGAGTATAACATGTACGAGTTTGTAGATTTGAATGGAACTAAGATATTTGAGAATGCCACTGTCAGTTCTTGTGTTCCTATTATACAAAAAAACATAAATATAACCAGACGAACGACTATATCTCATATCTATGATAACAAATCCATAATAAAGGACTTTGATAAAGACGTAGATGAATTGGTCCCTGATAAAAAATCGTTCATCTGGTACGTTGATAAAGAAGCCAAGGATATCAATAGATTTGCTAATATGAATGTATTGGGAGACTATTGCTATATAAGTAAAGGCATGGTGCTGTATTCTGAAGAAGGTCTTTTTACTAATAAAGACCTTATAAGTGATAAGCCTGATGCAATACATTGCAGAAAATACATAGAAGCCAAAGATATTGAGCGATATGAGATCCAAAGAATTAGATACATTGAGTATGATACAGATAGAGTCCCTGATAAAGTTAGTAGACCAACATTTAGAGAATTGTATAACATACCTAAGCTAATAACTAATTGTCTTGGTGAATTAAAGGTTACGGTAGATATAGATGGGCACTTTATTTGTCAGCAAGGGTTAAGATTGGCAGTTTTGTGGAAAGATATTAAGAATGTTGAGAACAAGAGTATTTCGTCAAGCATAAAAAAGTATTCAACTAAAAGCAGAAAAGAAATGGAAATATTGTCTGCTTCGATAAACCTAAAATATATCCTTGGCATTATGGCCTCTAAATTAGGACGCGAATTGTTGACACTTCAAAGAGCTGGAGATTACCATATTGTTCCTGAACATATACGTAATATTCCTATCGCTGATGCTACACAAATTCAGCAGGATACAATTGTAGCGAAAGTAGATACAATATTGAGAACAAAGAAAACAAATCCCTCTGCCGACACCTCAGCCTTAGAATCCGAGATCGATCGCCTCGTCTACCAACTCTATGGCCTGACGGACGAAGAAATCGCAATAATAGAGAAAAAGTAAACGGACTTTTAGTAGTTCGGTTTGGAAAATACAAATAAATTCTCTATCTTTGCACAAAATAATTAATTATGGGAACGGAAATACTATACAATCTCCTTGAGGAGAAAATCAAGCGAAACCTGCCAAGCAGTCTAGAGCAGAAATTGCTTTCGTATCAAGATAACCGTAATAAGTGGTTATATTATGGTGTGCTCATCAATCAAGAGCAGAGTGAGTTGATAGTTTTAGACCTAGAAGCATGCCAAGGATGCTATTCTCTACACGATTTTGCATCCAGTGATAAGCACCGCAAAGCATTAAGTGAGTACCAGAATGAACAATTCAAGTATTTCCGCTCTATGTGCTGTGATGCATTGGATATATGTCATGAATTGTTTTTAAAATATTAATCGTAGAGATATATAGATGCTAATAACAAGAGAAGAATATGACAAGTACAAATCAAAATAACGTAATATGTTTATACCGATATGGAGAACCATTACAATATCCTGGTAGGTCTTTAAGTACAGAAGTGAAGAAACAAAGGTTATATCATTATACTTCATATAAATCGTTTAAGATGATTTGGCATAATCAAACGCTAAAGTTTGGGACAGTGACAGATATGAATGACATCTTTGAAAGCAATTTTTCATCGCAATGTCACTCGATAAAGGAAATGGAGTATATGAATTTATATCATGAAGAGAAAAAACACTATAAACAAATCAGTCTGACGATGGACTATGATTCTTTTATACAAGGATGTATGTCGCCAATGATGTGGGGGCAATATGCAGATAAAGGAAATGGAGTATGCATAGAGTTTGACTATAATAAATTGAAACAACATATAAAACCAACAATGCTACATGATGCAGTAGATTATGTAGATCCTTTACCAGAACCACCCAATATAACACAAGAAGTGGCTAACGATTTTGATTCTTTTTTCAAGATAAGACAAAAAGAACATTTCTTTACCAAGCATCAAAGTTGGTCTTATGAAAATGAATACCGTATAGTGAGTAAGGGTGCAGAATATCTTGAAATCAATGATGCAATCACCGCTATTTATATTACAAAGTGCAAAAGCACAGAGTGTGAATGCATAGAGAAATTATTGAAAGACAATGATGACGTTTACTTCCGTTGTGTTTATCCAGATTCCATGCCAGGTGTTGGTACTTACTATAATATTTGTGATGTGGAACACAGAAAGAAAAGTTATAGTCATAAAAAATAATTAATTATCATTCTCAATGAAACTGGAAATATTTCTTGACTATTATAAACCGCTTGATTCCGAAATGAAAATCGACAAGTTGTTTGAACTCTGTTTCAAAAGTAAGCATCAGCCAATATGCGATACTGATTTATCTAAAATAATGGATGTTACTAATGAAGACATGAAACCATATTTGTTTGAGAAAAAAGCAGAATTGGATAACTATATGGTACAATTGAAGAATGTGAGAAAGAAACGCAAAAAACTGAAGAAGAAAGCGTCAAAAAAGGGCAGACAATCACCATCAGTATATAATAAAGATGAAATAGTTTATAAGCGAATACACATTATTAGTACAGCCATGTAAAGTTCTTCAGGCTTCAGATGGTTCTAAACAAATAGCAATAAATAGTTCAATATGACTCAATACCCTTCTATATCTATTACTACATTCCATGATGTGGAAATATTAGTAAGATATTTCGAATGCAATCGTGGCTCTTATGATAATGTCGTTGAGAGTTGGATAAGAGATAATATCGGAGAAGATAAAGAGATTCTTAGCTACTATTCTCAACAAATGGGTAACACCATTAATAATTACTGGAATATAGCAAGCAAGCAATCTAAAGTTTTTAATCGACGATATAAAGATAAATTAGACAAGAGAATAAAGCGCTTTGAAGATTTGCTAATAAAACTCAAAGCTTTTAAACAGGAATTTGAGGCTATGACAATATCAATGACAATAGAGAGTCAATGGGTCTATAAAGTTGTTTCTTTACCTAGTGCACACGGTGTCAGGAACGATGTGTATGAGCATGACACTTTGTAAATAATGAGTACATCACTTTGAGAGTTATTAAAATGTAATCGACTACACAATGGCATCAAAGCAGATAAAAATAGGTTCTAACTTTGGTAAATTGAAGAAGTTCATCATAGCCTCGATGAAAGACAAATTGCACCACACCAAAGGAACTGCGAAGGAACTTAAAAGGATAGAATCGTTGATCAATGAGCAATCAGTAGAAATGAAGAATAAAAAGAACACAAAAACGAAGGACAGGAAAGTGTCTTTTTATTCATCAGTTCCAGACCGCAGACTGAAAAGCCTGGTTAAGAATGGCCGTGACTATTCAAGGCCCACACTGAATGAACTTGTAGAAGAAGCAAGACGCTCGAATGGGAAGGAGAAACCCAAGGCATGGATGAAAATAGTTTCTGTGCCCATGGGTGGCATGAAAAAATAGTGGCAAATAGGAACATGACAATAAAAATAGTGGTGCAAAGATTTGGTTGTTTCGCAGAAAACCACTATCTTTGCACCATCATATCGTATAACACTTAAATTTAGAACTTATGAACGACATCTTTAAGAAAGAGAAACTACAGGCTTTAATCCAAAGCAAAATCTATGTGATTCGAGGAATGAAAGTAATGCTGGATCGGGATTTAGCGGAACTTTATGGAGTAGAAACAAGAACTCTCAATCAGAAGGTGAAACGAAATACCAGACGGTTTCCACCTGACTTCATGTTTCAAATGACAAAGGAAGATATTGAAGAATGGAAATCACAAATTGTGATATCCAATTCTATCAAAATGGGCCTACGCAAGCCACCTTATGCCTTCACTGTCTTGGGAGTTGCAATGTTAAGCAGTGTTTTGGGGTCTGAAACGGCTATAAACACAAACATAGATATCATGAGGGCATTTATAGAATACCAATCTATCAAGACGTTGGTGAAATATGGTGAATTCCAAAAGTTACAAGACAAATTGGAAAAGACTAATGACTATATTGAAGAACTATTGAAAGATCAAAACGAAATCAATGAAAGTACTCGTGCTCAACTTGAGGCTATCAGCACTGCCTTAGCAGAACTTCAGGCCGACCATCGTAAACAGCCCAAACGTAAGCCTATAGGTTTTATACGGCCGAATGAGGATGAAGAAGAAAAGAAATGATGGGAATGGAACATCTTGGTAATCGAGAATTACTGAAACAGCAGAAGACGGCCTTTCTGGCATCGGGCACCATAGCGCCCGACATGGTGCTGCGCTGCTATGACTGGGCGACAGGTGAACATGAGGGATGCGTGGTGAGCGGCTTCAGCAGCAAACTGGAGCAAGATGTGCTGCACTTCCTACTGAAAGCCAAGACGCCCGTCATCATGGTGCTGGCCCGACGAATGTATAGGGAAATACCAGAAGAGCTCAAAGCACCATTGGATCAAGGCCGTCTGCTCATCATCTCCACGTCAGCGTCAGTACGTCGGTCGCGCATCACTGCATTGGCTCGAAATCGCTACATCTGCGAGATTGCCGACCAGATCATGATGGTAGGCGTAACAGACGGCAGCAGTCTCTACGGACTATCTCTGCCAGAAGATTTAATAGGAAAAACTACAGTTTTTTGAATTATGCTTTGTGAAAAGGTTGGACTTTGGAGAAAAAGTGATACCTTTGCAACCTGATTATGAGTATAAAGCAATTTGTGAAGGACTGGACGTTGCCTGTGGCTATCGCTGTGGGTACGATTGTCTATCTCACGTTCTATTTCGTTCCTCAGCTTGATGCGGCGGGCGAAACGCTGGGGGCTGTTGTCGATACCATCTTCCCCATGATGGTGTTCTGCACGTTGTTTTCCACTTTCTGCCGTATCGATTTCCATCAGATGAAGCCCCATCGCTGGCATGTGGGTGTGTTACTGGCTCAGGTGTTACTGGTAGCACTTAATGTGTGGATTATCTTCTGTGTTGAGGCCAGTTTCGAACAAAAGATTCTTTGGGAGAGCGTGCTTACCTGTATCATCGGCCCTGCGGCAACAGCTGCTCCTGTGGTTACGGCGAAGATTGGGGGTAATATCAATACGATGACGGCCTTTGTCGTCCTCTCCTCGTTTGCTTCGGCCTTGATGATTCCTGCTGTGTTCCCATTGCTCGAGCGCGGCAGCCATCTTACATTCTGGAGTGCTTTCCTGATTATTCTTCAGAAGTTGGCTATGGTGCTTATTGCGCCGCTGGCTCTTGGCTGGTATATGCAGCACTTTGCCAAGCGTGTCTGTGCCTGGATTGTGTCCATCCCCGACCTCTCGTTCTATCTCTGGGCTGTGCAGCTCAGCGTCACCTCGGGTGTCACCGTTCGTAACATCGTGCATAGTGATGCCGGACTGCCCGTGTTGCTCATGATTGCCACGATGAGTCTTATTCTCTGTTTCGTTCTCTTCCTGGTGGGACGCAGTATCGGCCGTCACTTGGGGGATGAGATAGATGGCGGGCAGGCTCTGTTCCAGAAGAATACGGCCCTCAGCATCTGGGTGGCTTATACCTATCTGAATCCTGTCGCCTCCGTAGGTGCAGGCTGTTATGTGCTCTGGCAGAACATCATCAACAGCCTAGAACTCTGGGAGTATCGCAAGAAGAATCCTCATTATTAATCACATAAAAAATTCGTAGATGATGAAATTATCTAAGACATTGGTAGCTATTGGCGTAGCATCGGCAACGATGCAGATGTCATCTTGTCAGCAGGCCCAGAAGGAGAACCCGCTTCTGGTGGAGAGTGGATTGCCCTTTGGCGCCCCCGACTTCAACAAGATTCAGACATCGGATTATCTGCCAGCCTTTGAGCTGGCTATCCAGCAGCAGCGGGAGAACATTGCGAAGATTGTGGAGTCGAAAGATTCTGCGACCTTCGAGAATACCATCCTGGCGCTTGAGGAGAGTGGACGGTTGCTCGACCGTGTCTCTCGTGTGTTCTTTGCCCTGACGGAGGCTGACAAGACGCCCGAACTGGGTGAGATTGAGAAGAAGGTGCAGCCGATGCTGACGGAACTGGAGAACGAGATATCGTTCAACAAGCCTCTCTTTGAACGTATCCGTCAGGTCTATGACAAGCAGCACGATGCCCTGACGGGTGAGGACCAGAAACTCCTGGAGGAGACCTATAAGGAGTTTGTGCGTAAGGGTGCTCTCTTGTCTGAGGACAAGATGGAGCGGATGAAGGCCATCAACTTGCGTATCTCCGACCTTCAGCAGCAGTGGGGCGACCAGTTGCAGGCTGCCACCAACGATGCAGTGGTCTGGGTCGATAAGAAGGAAGACCTGGCAGGACTCAGTGAGGCCGATATCGCTCAGTGCCAGAAAGATGCGGAGAGTAGGGGAGGTAAGGCGCCCTATGCGATCGTCATCGTGAACACCACGCAGCAGGCGATTCTCACCAACCTCGACAACCGCGACCTGCGTAAGAAGGTCTTTGAGGCTTCCATCCATCGTGCTGATGGTACGAACAGCCACAACACCTTCCCCATTGTCGTGGAGATTGCCAAACTGAGGGCTGAGCAGGCTGCGTTGATGGGCTATCCCAACTATGCCTCCTACTCGTTGGAGCGCACGATGGCCAAGACTCCTGAGAATGTCTATGCCTTCCTGAAGAGCCTGATTGCCCAGTACAGGCCGAAGGCTGACGCTGAGACGAAGGCCATCGAGGACTTTGCCCGTAAGACGGCTGGCGCAGACTTCCAACTGCAGCCGTATGACCGTTTCTACTATTCGGCCAAGATGAAGAAGGAGTTGCTGAACATCTCCGAAGACGAGGTGAAGCCTTATTTCAATGTCGATAGTGTATTGCTCAATGGTGTGTTCTATGCTGCCAACCGAGTCTATGGCCTGACATTCAAGGAGCGTGATGACATCCCCACCTATCATCCTGACATGAAAGCTTTCGAGGTTATCGACAAGGATGGTCAGCCGAAGGCACTCTTCTATTGTGACTATTTCCGTCGTCCTACGAAACGAGGTGGTGCCTGGATGGATGGTTTTGCCAAGCAGAGCCGTCAGTGGAATCAGTTGCCTATCATCTTTAATGTATGCAACAGTGCGAAAGCGCCAGAGGGTCAGCCCTCGCTGCTGACATGGGATGAAGTGACGACGATGTTCCATGAGTTTGGTCATGCTCTGCATGGTATCCTCTCCGACTGTCAGTACAATAGCCTAAGTGGTACCAGCGTGGCCCGCGACTTCGTGGAGATGCCTTCGCAGTTTAATGAGTCGTTTGCTTCTATCCCAGAGATCTTTGACCACTATGCGCTCCACTATAAGACGGGTGAGCCGATGCCTGCTGACCTGAAGGCGCGTATGCTGAAGAGCATCAATTTCCAGCCCTGCTATGCCCTGGGCGAGAATCTCGCTGCCACCTGTCTTGATATGGCCTGGCACATGCTGCCCGCCGATAAGATCCCAACAGCAGAGAAGGCTGCTCAGTTTGAGACGGACGCACTTGCAGAGATTGGTCTCTTGGATGCACAGATCCCGCCACGTTACTCGACGAGTTATTTCAATCACGTCTGGGGTAGTGGCTATGCCGCTGGTTACTACAGTTATCTGTGGACTGAGGTGCTGGCTGTGAATATCGCCGATATCTTTGCTCAGCGCGGTGCCTTGAAGCCAGAGACGGGTCAGGCTATGCGTGACAAGATCCTGAGCCGAGGTAATACTGGTGACTTGATGCAGATGTTTACAGACTTCACAGGTATGCAACAGCCTGATGCTTCGAGTCTGCTGAAAGCCCGTGGTCTTTGATACTTAACTCAAAAAAAGAGGCTCCAGACGATTCGTCCGGAGCCTCTTTTTGATTGTACTAACCTTATTATTTCTTAATCTTATAGAGGCGGAAGCTCATAGGCTGTAGTTCGTCGTTGAGGAAGGTGTTGCTCTTTCCGGCCTCACACTGCAGTGTGCCCTGCTTAGAGGTGATCTTCTCAGGATTGTCGAGGGTGTTCTCGTCGTCCATACCGTCGTGGCAGAGGGTGATCGTCTGAGCTGTGCGCTCGCCCTTGATGCCCAGGAGGTTCAGGGTGATAGCCTGTTTTTGCTTGGAGGTATTGATCACCTTGACGATAATCTCGCCCGTATTCTTGTCGAATACCGAAGAGGCAAACAGACCGTCCTGGCCATCCTGACCTGCAACGGGCTTCTTGTCCATTGTCAAGGTCATCATATTGGTACCCTTGTTCTGGGCATACATCTGCTGCACATAGTAGCTGACGCTCTTGAACATACGGGTGTTGTCGAACCAGATGAGGTCAGGGCGCCACTGCCAACCCTCAACGTGGGCAAACAGCGGAGCATAGGCTGTCATATAGACGACGTCGGCATTGCGCTCGAAATCTGTCATGAATCCAGCCTCAAGGATGCTGGCCTCGTAGTGGTTCCACTTCTTGCCCTTGCCGTGACAAGCGTATTCACCAGCAAACACCTTCGGACCCTTGCGGTCGTAGCTCTCGTAGCGCAGGCCACCACACTTGTCGCCATATTTGGCCTTTGCTTCTGGAGTACCTAGGAACCATGCCTCTGGACGGTAGAAGTGCTCATCGACGAGGTCGGCCTTCTGCTTCGTCATAGCAGCCCAGCCTTTGTCGAACATCTTGCCCTCAGAGTCGGGTCCACTGGTACCGACAATCTTGATATTGGGATACTTGGCGCGAATGGCTGCCACAAACGGCTCAAGGCGCTTGTAGTAGAGGTCGTCCCACTGCTCGTTGCCGACACCGATGTACTTCATGTTGAATGGCTCCGGGTGGCCCATCTCTGCACGGATCTTACCCCACTTGGAGTCGGCAGGGCCGTTGGCGAACTCAATCAGATCGAGACAGTCTTGGATATAGGGCTGCAACTGGTCGTATGGTACGTGGGCATCCTCTGTCTCCCAGTTTTGGAACTGGCAGGCCATACCGACATTGAGTACGGGTAGTGGCTCGGCACCGATATCCTCAGAGAGCTGGAAGAACTCAAAGAAGCCGAGGCCGTAGCTCTGGAAATAATCAGGGTAGAAACGGTAGGGGAAGGTGTATTCCCAACGATTTTCGTTGAGTGGACGGTTCTCTACTGGTCCAATGGTGTTTTTCCATTGGTAACGGGTAGCTAAGTCAACGCCCTCCACGATACAACCACCAGGGAAGCGGAGCAAGCCGGGGTGAACGTCGGCCAAGGCCTGAGCCAGGTCTGCACGCATACCGTTCTTACGGTTCTTGAACGTATTGACAGGGAAGAGACTGACATGCTCTAGATCGACGGTCTTGTCACCATCGAGGAAGATGCGGAGCTGTGCCTTCTGGATGGTGCGAGGTGATTTCATCACGATCTCATACTGCTTCCAGTCACTAGAGGTGATGTTGAGCTTGGCTTCGGCAAACTGCTGCTTTTCCTCCATCGTGGCGCGGTCGATGAACTGCACGATAATCTTTCCCTTGCCTTGAGGAGCCTTGGCCCAGACGGAGAACCGATAGTCCTCACCCTGTTTCAGACCGATGCCAAAGAATCCGTCATTCGAGAGACCAGAACGGCGCTCCTTATGACCTGGATAGCGGAGTTCCACATAGTGGGGACAGCGTTCAAAAGGACCATCGTCCTTTACTTCGAAAGTTCCGAAGGGTTCCCAGCCCATCAGACGGTCGGGAAACTCAAAGGAACGGTTTTTGACTAGCTCGCCATACAGTCCGCCGTCAGCGGCATAGTTGATGTCTTCGAAGAAAAGGCCATACATTGTGGACTGAATGGGAGCACCGATTTTCTTGGTGTTTACATCCATCACGTGGGACTGAGCCGACATCGTGAGGGAAGATAGTGCTAATGCACAAGTTAGGAAACATTGTTTCATCTGCATATCAGTTTTAGATAGTTAATAGTCATTTTTTTATGTTTCAGATGCAAAATTAGTTAAAAAGTTAGATAAAAGCAAACAAATATCAAATATTTGCTGTAATTTTGTGACTTATTAAGATTATCAACAATGCAACAGACTCAGACTGGTAGCAAGAGCTACTTATTTACCATCGTTTTGGTTGCCGTGCTTGGCGGCCTTTTGTTCGGTTATGACACAGCTGTCATCTCCGGCGCAGAGAAAGGACTTCAGGCTTTCTTTATGGAGGCTAAGGATTTTGCCTATACAGACGGATGGCACGGCTTCACGTCGGCCTCGGCCCTTATCGGTTGTATTATCGGTTCGGCCCTTTCGGGTTATCTGGCCACGAACTTCGGGCGTAAGAAGTCGTTGATTATTGCGGGAATTCTCTTTTTCGTTTCGGCCCTTGGCTCGATGGATCCGGAGTTCCTCTTTTTTGAATACGGTGTTCCTACCTATTCGCTGCTTATCACCTTTAATATATATAGGGTGATTGGTGGTATTGGCGTGGGACTTGCCTCTGCCATCTGTCCGATGTATATCGGTGAGGTGGCGCCTTCCAATATCCGTGGTATGCTTGTCAGTTGGAACCAGTTTGCCATTATCTTTGGTCAGCTGGTGGTCTATTTCGTTAACTTCTTCATCCTGGGCGATCATATCCAGCCGCTCGTTGAGGAGATGGGTAAAGGACTGGCGGCCATCAATCCTGCTGCACAGTGGACAGTGACCACTGGTTGGCGCTATATGTTCGGTAGTGAGGCTGTACCCGCTGGACTTTTTGCCTTGCTGATCTGTTTTGTTCCTGAGACACCGCGTTACCTTGTGAGCGTTGGCGAGGATCAGAAGGCGCTGGGTATCCTCTCGAAGATCAACGGTTCGACCAAGGCTGCCCAAATCCTGCAGGATATCAAGGACACGATGGTGGTGAAGACCGAGAAACTGATGACCTACGGTGCACTCTGTATCTTTGTGGGTATCATGCTCAGCGTGTTCCAGCAGGCTGTAGGTATCAATGCCGTGCTCTATTACGCACCGCGTATCTTTGGCGACATGGGCATGGACAATCCGATGATCCTGACGGTATTCATGGGTATCGTTAATATCTCATTCACGCTGGTGGCAGTGTTCACGGTTGAGAAACTGGGGCGCAAACCGCTGCTTATCTGCGGTTCGCTCGGTATGGCCCTTGGTGCCTTCGGTGTGGCAGTGACCTTTGGTCATGCGAATCTGGAGTTGGTGACGGCTGTTTCACTTTTGGTCTATTCCGCCTCGTTTATGTTCTCATGGGGTCCCATTTGCTGGGTGCTCATAGCTGAGATATTCCCCAACACCATCCGTGGTGCGGCTGTGGCCATTGCCGTAGCTTTCCAGTGGATTTCCAACTTCATCGTCAGCTCTTCGTTCGTGCCGATGTTTAATATGCACCTGACGGAAGGCGACGATTTCGGACACTGGTTCACTTATGGCCTTTATGGCGTGATTTGTGTGATTGCGGCTCTGTTCGTATGGCGCCTTGTGCCAGAGACTAAGGGTAAGACGCTGGAGGATATGAGCAAGCTTTGGAAGAAAAACTAACTACAATAATATAAAATACAATGAAGAAAGTTCTAGTAGCAGAAGACAATGACAGCAACTTCATTCTGATGACGTACATCCTGAAGAAGTACTATCAGTATGACCGTGCCAGGAATGGGCAGGAGGCTGTCGAAATGGTTGAGAAGGGAGGCTTTGATATCGTGCTGATGGATATCAAGATGCCTGTGATGGATGGTCTGGAGGCGACAAAGCGTATCAAGGCTGCTCATCCCGAACTGCCCATTGTGGCACTGACGGCAAACGCCTTTGACAACGACCGCCAGCTGGCCTTTGATGCCGGTTGCGTGGACTTCCTGTCGAAGCCTGTCAGCAGCGAGGCTTGTATCTCCACCATTAAGAAATATGTAGGGGAATAGGTCTAAGCCAACTCTAAGTCGAATGCCTGCCGTAGTTTCTCTATGGCAGGATTTTCTTTGCTCATTAGTTCGAATTGTTCACGACGGGAGAGTATCTTGGCTTGTTCCTGATGCTCGGCAACGCGAATGTCCAGTGTGATGTTTGCATTCTGGAGTGATTGCTTCAGTGTGTTGACAATCCTCCCCCTGAAGTCATCCATTTCTTGCTTAATGAGTGCATTATCGACGGTTACCTCAATTCGCGGCAGTTCGATAATCACAGGATTCATATTCTTCATGCGGGTAGCGATGCCATAGAGCTCTTTTGGCATGCGGTTGCACATAGCCATCCACTGCAGTTCCAGGTCTTCTTGTGAGAAAACGGCATCGGTCTGTTGCTCCACTGCTGCAGACACAGAACCTGGGATAATCTTCATCTTCGATGGCTTTCCCTGATTGCGGAGGTTGTTCCATGAAAAACCAATGCCGCCAATCTTCATGGCGGGACTGGCAGGAGCACTTGGCTTAGGCTGGGGATTAGGATTCTCTGAGTGAGCGGGCTTACTGATAGCGTTGGGCTTAGCGGATACGACAGGTTTAGCCGCAACTACCTGTGGGGTTGCATTCTGGGGCTGGGACTGTCGTATCAGGTTCTTAAACAGGGTTTTCAATCTTCTGGGGCGACGCCCCGCGCTGGCATCATCGTCTGGCTGTGTGATCTGGGCAATCTCAATGAGCGTCAACTCCACTAGCAGACGCTTGTTTGAAGACTGTCGATAGTTGATGTCGCATTGGTTCATCAGTTTCAGCGCTTGATAGAGAAAACGTGTTTCACAGTGTTTAGCCTGTTCTTGATAGCGCTGTCGCTGCTGGTCGCTGACCTCCAGCAGAGGAAGAGTCTGCGGATCCTTTGCCATCAATACGTTACGTACGTGTTTGGCAAGGCCTTGAATCAGCAGACCTCCGTCAAAACCTTTGTTGATGACATTATTAAGTAGCACCATGATGTCGCTGACTTTATTCGCGACGGCTAAGTCAATTATCTGGAAATAGTTCTCGGCATCGAGCACATTCAGGTCTTCAATCACTTTCTCATAGGTGATATTGCCCTGACAGAAAGAGACTGCTTGGTCGAAGATAGACAAGGCATCGCGCATACCGCCATCAGCTTTCTCTGCAATGGCTGCCAGTGCCTGTTCCTCATAGGTGATACCTTCCTGATCTGCTACGTGTTTCAGGTGGTCAACAGTATTGCGGATGGTCATACGCTCGAAATCGTAGATCTGACAGCGGCTGAGAATGGTTGGCAGAATCTTGTGCTTCTCGGTAGTGGCAAGGATGAAAATGACATGTGCAGGCGGTTCCTCCAATGTCTTCAGGAAAGCATTGAAGGCTGCTGTAGAAAGCATATGCACCTCGTCGATGATAAACACCTTGTATCTGCCAAGCTGTGGCGGGATACGTGTCTGTTCCATCAGAGTCTTGATGTGCTCTACAGAGTTGTTGCTGGCTGCGTCGAGCTCAAAGATGTTCAGTGAACGCTGCTCATTGAACGACTGGCAACTCTCACATTCGTTGCAGGCTTCCCCGTCGGCTGTAGGGTTCTGACAGTTGATGGCCTTGGCAAAAATACGTGCACAGGTTGTCTTTCCTACACCTCGTGGCCCGCAAAAGAGATAGGCATGAGCCAGTTTCCCACTTTTGACGGCATTCTTCAGCGTCGTGGTCAGTGCACTCTGTCCCACAACAGTGTCGAAGGTCATCGGGCGGTATTTCCTGGCCGAAACAATATATTCCATATTTGTTCTGAGTAAATTTTTGGCAAAGATACAAAAAAGTTGGGAAATAAGAATTAAGAATTAAGAGAATTTTGTATCTTTGCAGACAAATTAGAAATATATGAAAGTATTTAGAAGCATCAAGGCTTTTCTGCTCAGTATATGGCATTCCATGTTCTTCAAGTATGCCGTTGTCTGTATCTTGGGTGTCCTCATAGTGGGATTTCTCGACGAGAACAGTTTCTGGAGCCATATGAAGAATCGTCAGCGCATCAATGAACTGCAGGAGGAAACAGCTAAATACAATGCTGAGTTCCGGCGTGATCAGGCGCGAATACGGGAACTGGACAGGAATCCTAAGGCCATGGAAAAAATCGCCAGAGAACGTTTCTTCATGAAAGCCGATGACGAAGACATCTTCGTGCTGAGTGATGATGATCGTGAGATTAAAGGTGTGGTAGGAGATGAGACAGCTGAATAAGTGGCAGACGGCAGTCTTCCTGGTAGGTGCCTTTCTGATGGTCGTTGGAGCAGGGCTTAGTGTGCTGGCATGGAAAGGAGCACCTTATGTGTTTTCCGTGGGTGCTTTGGCCTTTGTCACGATGCAGATGCTGCAGCGCTATGAAGGGACAAATTTCGTCATCCGCCGCCTGAGGCGAATCATGCTCTTGAGTGACGTGATGTTCTTGCTTTCCGCATTGCTGATGATAGCCAATATGGGAAATGTTTTTGGACTGAGCCATCTTACATATATAGAATATGTATATAATAAATGGGTCATCACGTTGCTGATTGCGGCAATCCTTCAGCTTTATTCTACGCATAGAATAGGCAATGAACTGGAAAAAGAGGCAAAAAAACTATAAAAGATTGCGCATTTGTTTTAAAATGCGCAAATTTTTTTTTCTACTTCAATATATCGTTGTACATTTGTGCCGCGAAACGAATTATTTATGAACAAGATTCTGTACACATTAGTTGTAATAGCAACACTTACGTCATGCGCTGAGTCCTATTCGATTCAGGGTACCTCGTCGGTGTCGTCACTTGATGGTAGCAAACTTTATCTGAAGACCGTGAAAGATCAGGAGCTGAAGAATTTGGATTCCTGCGATGTGGTTCATGGCAAATTCCGCTTTGCTGGGTTGCTTGATACTGTCAAATTGGCAAATCTCTATATGGATGACGAGTCGCTGATGATGCCAGTGGTTGTTGAAAAAGGTGAGATCGAGATTCGCATCGATAATACAGGTCGTAACGTCAGTGGCACACCACTGAACGATAAGCTATATCAGTTTATCAACCGTCACGACCAGATTGGCAATGAGATGAACGAGTTGTCGCATAAGCAGAGTCAGATGCTGCTTGACGGTATCGATGAGGATATCATTAATAAGAAACTTTCAGTCGAGGCAGCTCGTCTGGCCCAGCAGGAAGACAGTCTTGTGACTAATTTCATCGTGGAGAATTTCGATAATGTGTTGGGTCCGGGCGTCTTCATGATGATGACGAGTGGTTATCCCTATCCAGTGCTGACACCGCAGATAGAGGACATTATGAGCAAGGCTACCAAGAAGTTCAAGGATGATCCTTATGTCAAGCAGTACTATCAGACAGCTAACGAGATACAGGCTCGCCAGAATGGTTTGGTTGATGACATGCCCCAGCAGGCTCCTGCTGCTCAAGCACCAGCAGAGAAGCCTCAACTGCCTGACTCCACGCAGTTGCCTTCACTCAACCTCCCTCAGAAATGAAGACGCTGATTAAAGGTGGAACGCTTGTCAACGAAGGGAGACTGTTTGATGGCTCCATTGTTGTGGAAGATTCCCGAATAGCGAAAATTATAGAAGGAAACCATACGCCCGATGCATCCTATGATGAGGTCATAGATGCATCGGGCTGTTTTGTGCTTCCCGGCATTATCGATGACCATGTACATTTCCGTGAGCCGGGTTTGACAGCCAAGGCGGATATGGATACAGAGAGTCAGGCTGCAGCGGCTGGTGGCGTGACGACCTATTTCGATATGCCGAATACAGTGCCCCAGACCACTACATTGGAAGCCCTCGAAGAGAAGTACGCACTAGGTGCTGAGAAGAGTCATGTCAACTATGCCTTTTTCTTTGGGGCTACGAACGACAATGTGGCGCTCTTCTCTCAGCTTGATAGACGACGTGTCCCAGGTATTAAGCTTTTTATGGGTAGCTCGACGGGAAATATGCTTGTTGATCGTCAGGAAGCCCTTGATCAGATATTTGCCTCTGCTGATATGCCAATCATGGTACATTGTGAGGATACGGGTATCATTAATCGCAATATGGCGGCTGCAAAGGAGAAGTATGGAGATGACCCGAACGTAATCCATCATCCTGAAATACGTAGTGCAGAGGCTTGTTATGAAAGCACACAGCTCGCTGTGACCTTGGCAAAGAAGCATCAGGCTCGCCTACATGTGGCTCATCTCACAACAGCCCGTGAATTGGAACTCTTTGGTGACGATCCTAATATCACAGCAGAGGCAACAGTCTCTCATCTGTTTTTCTGCGACAGAGACTATTCCTTGTTGGGAACACGCATCAAGTGTAATCCAGCCATCAAGTCTGAACGTGATCGTGAGGCGTTGCGTGAGGCGCTGAATGATGGAAGAATCAGTGTTGTTGGTACAGATCATGCCCCCCATCTGCTTTCTCAGAAAGAAGGAGGTTGTGCCAAGGCTGCCAGTGGCATGCCGATGGTTCAGTTTTCTTTGGTGACGATGTTGGAACTCGTTGATCAGGGTGTCCTTTCTCTTGAACGACTTGTGGAACTGATGTGCCACCATCCTGCAACACTCTTTGGTGTACGCCATCGTGGCTTCCTGCGCGAAGGTTATCAGGCAGATATCGTACTCGTGCGCCCGAACATTGGATGGACGGTAACCAAAGAAATCATCCTGAGTAAATGTGGCTGGAGTCCGATGGAGGGACACATGTATCTTTGGCGTGTAGAGCGGACACTCTGTAATGGACATACCGTATGGCAGCAGGGTAGGGTTGATACCAGTTATATTGGGCAACCTGTGGAATTCTCTGCCAACCGAACAGACTAACGCCATCTCAAGATGCGACTTACCTACGATATATCCCAGTTGTCGGCCTATATCAATTGGCCTTATTTCTTCTATGCCTGGCAAGTAAGAGAACCGGCAGAGAAAGAACGCCTGCGTCGTGAGGCAGAGACTGTTTTGCAACAGTTGGAAGGTAGATATCGTGCTTATGCGCTCTTTCTCCTTTTTGATGCTGATACTGACGGTGATGACATCCTTGTCGGTGCAGGTAAGCGCATCCCATGTCTGCGTCAGCAGGAGAAAGGTAGTGGCTATCAGTGTCTTGCAGATTTCGTCAGTTCTCGCCATGAGCCCCCGTTTTCTCAGATCGGTGTCTTTGCCACTTCAGTGGATCATGGCCTGGAAACTGATTTCGATGGCGATGCTTATCAGAAGATGATGATGCAGCTCTTGGCCGATCGTCTGGCAGAAGCTGCTGCCGAACGGTTGCATGAACAAGTCAGAAAAACATTCTGGGGCTATGCTAAGGATGAGCAATTGTCCATCCCAGAGATGTTGCTGGAGAAATTTCAGGGTATCCGTCCTGCAGTTGGCTATCCTTCACTGCCGGATACCAGTCTGAACTTTGTGCTTGATGAATTACTGGATATGAAGCAGATTGGCATCCGATTGACCGAGAGTGGGGCCATGAAACCACATGCCAGTGTCAGTGGCTTGATGCTAGCCCATCCTCAGGCCCATTACTTCAACCTTGGGAAAATCGGTGAAGACCAACTTCGTGACTATGCCCATCGCCGTGGACTTCCAGTAGAAATCTGCCGTAAGTTTCTGGCTGCTAATCTTTAGCCTTTTTCAACGTAAGAACTACGATCTCTCCCGTGGCGCCAAAACGGAAGGGGATGAGGCCACCAACACCAGCAGTGACGAAAAGTGACTGTCGGCCTTCTCTATACCAACCATTGAACTCTTTGCCAGAAAGTGACATCGGACACCATCCAAAGAGCGAGAACTGCATCTTATGCGTATGACCACTGAGTGTGAGTTGGGCACGGCCGTCAGGGATGATCTTACGACGCCATGCGCTGGGATCATGCTCCAACATGAGGATGAAGTCTTTGTCTTCCACACCATCCAGCGTCTTCTTCAAGTCACCTTTCTGTGGGAATCGTTTGCCGTCACCGTCGTTCTCCATGCCAGCGATAACGATGTGAGTGTTGTCGCGCTCAATCTTGCAATGCTCATTAAGTAGCAGATTCCAGCCCAACTGTCGTTCCAGGCTGATGGTCTCGCGGGTGTTGGCAACCTTCATCGCCTCATCATAGTCCATATACTCGGCATAGTCATGGTTGCCGAGTACTGAATAGACACCGTCGCCTGCTTTCAGCGAACTGAGAACGTCCATATGGGGATAAATGTCTTTCGGTTGGATGTTCTGAAGGTCACCAGTGAAGATAATCATATCTGGTTGCTGGGCGTTAATGCTGTCGATGGCCCGCTGCAGCACCCATTCGTTGTGCTTCATGTAACTACCTACGTGGGCATCAGAGAAAAGCACGATGCGATAGCCGTCGAATGCGGCTGGTATGTCTTCTGATTCGTAGGTCGTATGATTGACCTCCAACTTGTTGAAACCAACGAAGGAACCCCATATCAGGATGAACCAGATGACGGGTATTAGCAATAATCCAAGAATGTTGCCGTAGTTTCGTGGTGCTCTGTTTTTCCCCTTGAAACGTCTGACAAGAGATGAACAGCCTCTGCCACCGATAGAGCAAAGACAATATATCCATATTGGAGCGATGAAAAATCCGATTAAGAAGAGATATCCATAAAGGATGAAGATACGGTCATTATCCGGGATGAAGTTAGGTTGTATGGCCAGATAGACGGTGTAGGCCGTCATTGCCACGCAGGGTAGCCAGCAGAGCAGGCGTTTTCCCCATGTTGATTTTTTGTGAAGATGACGCCAGTCGAGATAGATGAATGGCAGTATGTTTAATAGGAGGAAGAGTATGATATCACGAGCAATCATTGGTCTGGATTTTCTATATAACCTTGATATTCTTTTTCGAGTGAAGACATGACGGAGTCGTATGCCTGTCGCATGGTGGCTTCCACATTCTCCGGTCCTTTGCCGACAGGGTAGATGGGCTGATGGATGGTCAGCTGGAGTGGATGCCAGTTGATAAAGTTGACGAGGCCTTTCATGCGGGGTAGGATGTCAAATGAGCCATTGATAGTCAAGGGCACAACGGGTAGTTGCAATTCGTCAGCCAAAGCAAAGGCACCTTTCTTGAATTTGCCCATGTGGCCGGTAAATGTTCGCGCCCCTTCTGGAAAGACTGTGACGCTATAGCCCTCCTGTAGGATTTCGCGCGCATTCTCGTAGGTCTTCTGTATTTTTTTAGGTCCTCGTTTGTCAACGAATATCTGGTGTGACTTGCGACATGCATAGCCGATGAAGGGTATCTTGCCAAGCTGATGCTTCATCATCCATTTGAAGTTGCGGCCCAAATAGCCATAGATCAGGAAAATGTCGAAGGCACCTTGATGGTTGGCCACAAAAACGTAACTTTGGTCTTTCTCCAGATGCTCGCGTCCATCGACCTTTACCGGAATCAGCAGCGATTTCAAGATAATCTTTGCCCACCATCGTCCTGGATAATAGCCCCAGAAATGGCCATTACCAATGGTCGTTCCAATACCTACTTCTAAAGCTGTAATAATCGTAATCAGAATCAGGACGGGAAGTCCAATGAGGAGTTGATAGATTTTATATAATAAGGTGATCATCTATGAACAATAAATGCTAAATCATAAACTAAGACTCAATCTTCGGATATTTTCTTGTCCAACCGTCCCAGCGCAATCGCATGACACCGAAGAATGCTTCGCCGAAGATCCCGCCAGACATTTTGCTCGTGCCTTCACGACGGTTCACGAAGATCACTGACACTTCCTTGATCTTAAACCCAATCTTATAGGCTGTGTATTTCATCTCAATCTGGAATCCGTAACCCTTGAAACGTATCTTGTCGAGTTCAATGGTCTTGAGTACACGTCGTTTGTAGCAAACGAAACCGGCTGTGGTGTCGTGAACCAGAAAACCGGTGACGATGCGCACGTACTTTGAAGCGAAATAGCTCATCAGTACCCGCCCAATAGGCCAGTTCACAACATTCACACCTGTGACATAACGGGAGCCGATAGCCACATCGTAGGCCTCGTCGTGACAGGCGGCATAGAGCCGTGGAAGGTCATTTGGATCGTGGCTGAAGTCAGCATCCATCTCGAAGACGTATTCGTAGTCGTGTTCCAAAGCCCATCTGAAACCTGCGATATAGGCGGTGCCCAATCCTTGCTTCCCGCTGCGTTCTAACAGGAAGAGCTGCTCAGAGAACTCTGTGGCAATCATACTTCTCACGATGGCAGCTGTTCCGTCGGGTGAGCCGTCGTCGATGACAAGGATGTGGAAACACTTCTCCAAGGCAAACACCGCACGGATAATCTTTTCGATGTTTTCCTTCTCGTTATAGGTCGGTATGATGACAATACTGTCGCTTGTGCACATCTTATTATGCTTTTATGGTGCAAAAGTACGGATAATTATTGATAAGAGCAAACAAAATGGCCGTTTTCTCTCAATTCTTAATTCTTAATTCTTAATTTTTAATTTTATTCACTACCTTTGCATGCAGTTTCTGGACAAAACCAGACAACTTTCGTCAATGACGAGATGAATATACAAGATTTAGAACGTTTATATGCCAAGTTGCCGCAGGTGTCGGCATTGGCAAAAGAAATAGAGAAATCGTCGGTTCGTGCGATTTTTCTCGAAGGTCTATTGGGCTCATCGGCCCCGATGCTCTTTGCGAGTATGGTTTCAAAGTGCAAATCCCGTCTGCTGTTTGTCTTGCAGGATGCAGAGGAGGCTGGTTATTTCTATCATGATTTGACCCAATTGTTGGACAGTCGCGAAGTGCTGTTTTTTCCTTCCAGTTACCGTAGGGCCATCAAGTATGCACAGCGTGATGCAGCCAGTGAGATCCTTCGCACGGAGGTCATGGCTAAGTTGGCACAGCAGGATGAGCTGCTCTATGTCGTGACCTATCCGGAGGCGCTGGCAGAACTTGTGGTGTCGAAGAAAAGTCTCGACTTGCGTACCCTCGTCTTGGAGAAAGACCAGACCATCGATGTTACTGATGTCGCGAAAACACTTCGTGACTTTGGTTTCCGTGAGGTGGATTATGTCTATGAGCCAGGGCAGTTTGCTCTTCGCGGTTCTATTCTCGACGTTTACTCCTTTAGTTGTGAGTATCCCTACCGTATTGATTTCTTCGGCGACGATATTGACTCTATCCGTACTTTCGAGGTGGAAGACCAGTTGTCGAAGGACCATCGCAACCGTATTGAGATTGTTCCGGAACTGTCTGTGATGACAGAGGACAAAGTGCCTTTCCTGTCATTTGTGCCGAAGGATGTGATGCTGGTTACAAAGGATTATCTCTATGTCCGTGATGCCGTTGACCGTGCCTATCAAGAAGGCTTTTCGGCTCAGGCGAAGGCAGAGCAGATGGCAGATGCCACTGAAGTGGAGCGACGGGAGATAGAGCGCCAACTCCGCAAAGAGTCGCAGTTGATTTCCGGTGCCCAGTTTATGAATGATGCCGAGACGCTCCGTAGGATAGAGTTCGGTCATCGTCCCTCCTCAGGTAGCACTCAATACACGACGCTTAGTTTCCATATTACCACGCAGCCCCTGTTCCATAAGAACTTCGACTTGCTTGCCAAGACATTCGAAGACTATCAGTTGCAAGGTTATCAAATCTATATCCTTGCTGACAGTCAGAAACAGAATGAGCGCCTGAAGGAAATCCTCTCAGCAGGGACTGACTCCAAAGGGAACATCTTCACCCCTGTCGAAAAGACCCTTCATGAAGGCTTTGCTGACGATGATCTTCGTATCTGCGTCTTCACCGATCATCAGATATTCGACCGTTTCCATAAGTATAACCTAAAGAGCGACAAGGCCCGTAGTGGTAAGATGGCTCTCACGCTGAAGGAAATCCAACAATTTGAGATTGGCGACTACGTGGTGCATGTCGATCATGGCGTCGGTAAGTTCGGAGGCTTGGTGAGAATGCCACAGGGCGAGGGCTATCAGGAGATGATCAAGATTCTCTATCAGCATGGTGATAGCATCTATGTCTCAATCCATTCCTTATATAAGGTATCGAAATACAAGTCGCAGGACAATGGCGAGGCACCGCGTCTCTCCACACTTGGTACAGGACAGTGGGAACGCTTGAAGGAGCGTGCCAAGAAACATATCAAGGATATTGCCCGCGACCTGATCAAACTTTACGCGAAACGTCGTCGTGAGAAGGGCTTTGCCTTCAGCCACGACACCTATCTGCAACATGAACTGGAAGCCAGCTTCCTCTACGAAGATACCCCAGATCAGTTGAAGGCAACCCAGGATGTGAAGGCTGATATGGAACAAGCAAAGCCGATGGATCGTCTTGTCTGTGGTGATGTGGGCTTCGGTAAGACCGAGGTGGCTGTTCGTGCCGCTTTCAAGGCAGCTACCGACGGTAAGCAGGTTGCTGTTCTCGTGCCTACCACCGTTTTGGCTTATCAGCATTTCCGTACGTTTGCGGGCCGCTTGAAGGATATGCCTGTGCGGGTCGATTACCTCACTCGTGCTCGCACAGCCAAGCAGACTACCGCCTTACTGAAAGACCTTGCCGATGGTAAGATAGATATTATAATAGGTACGCAAAAGCTCATCGGTAAGTCGGTGAAGTTCAAGGACCTCGGCCTGTTGATCATCGACGAGGAGCAGAAATTCGGTGTCTCCACCAAGGAAAAGCTCCGCCAGATGAAGTCGAACGTTGATACGCTTACGATGTCTGCTACCCCGATCCCTCGTACCCTCCAGTTCTCACTCGTCGGGGCTCGCGACCTCAGTGTCATCCAAACCCCACCGCCTAATCGCTATCCGATTCAGACAGAGATACATACTTTCGGCGCAGAGATCATCACAGACGCCATCAACTTTGAGATGTCGCGCAATGGTCAGGTCTATTTTGTCAACAATCGTATCAGTGATCTGACGCATATCGCGGAGATGATCCACAAGTATATCCCCGATGCCCGTATTGCCATCGGCCACGGACAGATGAAACCTGAAGAACTTGAGAAGATTGTGCTCGATTTCTCTAATTACGATTACGACGTATTGCTTTCTACTACGATTGTGGAGAACGGTATCGACATCCCCAATGCCAATACCATTATCATCAATGGGGCACACAACTTCGGACTCTCCGACCTTCACCAGATGCGTGGCCGTGTAGGGCGCGGCAACCGCAAGGCTTTCTGCTATCTGCTGGCTCCGCCACTTGCAGCCCTCAATCCTGAGTCACGCCGTCGTCTCGAAGCGCTTGAGAATTTCTCAGACCTTGGCTCAGGCATCAACATTGCCATGCAAGATCTTGATATCCGAGGTGCTGGTAATCTGTTGGGCTCTGAACAGTCAGGCTTTATTTCCGATCTCGGTTACGAGACCTATCAGAAGATTCTCCAGCAGGCGATGGCCGAACTGAAGAATGAAGAGCCGGAGTTCAGTCAAGTGGAGCCTCAAAGAAGCCAGTCGCATGATCATGCTTCTGCAACATCTGGCACAAATCCGGTCATCCAAGGACCTTTCGTCGATGACTGCGCCCTGGAGTCTGATATCGAGATGTACTTCCCAGACCAGTATGTTCCCAGCGACTCCGAGCGTATGCTGCTCTATCGTGAACTTGATAATCTGGCCAATCGCAATGACCTGAATGCTGCCTTGGAAGCTTATCGCAGTCGTTTGAAAGACCGTTTCGGTGCCATTCCCGACGTGGCAGAGGAACTTATCCGTGTCGTGCCCCTTCGTGTCTATGGCAAGCAACTCGGCATCGAGAAGATCCTTCTCAAACAACAGAAGATGTACCTCTACTTCGTCAGCAATCCTAATAGCCCCTATTATCAGAGCGATGCCTTTGGCAAGGTGCTGCACTATATGACTCAAAACGTACGTCGTTGCAATCTCCGTGAGACTAACGGTAAGCGTTCGATGGTGGTTTCTGATATCCCTTCCGTTGAGACTGCGCTGACAATCTGTCGTGATATTCTGTCAATTTGACACATGGTTTCTCTTTGGCATCTTTATTGCCTATTATTGATTGAAAGCCGCTTACAAAGAGTGGTGATTCAAAAGAATTTAGTATTAACAATTTAGTAAACAATAATTAGGAGGTAAAGATTATGATGCCAGTAATGAGAAGTAATAGTTGGATTCCCAGTGTATTCAATGATTTGTTTGATGCAGACTTTATGCCGAGAGCTAATGCTACAGCACCTGCTATCAATGTGAAAGAAAGCGACAAGGCCTATACCGTAGAACTTGCAGCACCGGGCATGAAAAAGGAGGACTTCAATGTACATATCAATGATGAGGGTAACCTGATCATCAAGATGGAAAGCAAGAGTGAGAAGAAGGATGAGGACAAGAACGTGCGCTACCTGCGTCGTGAGTTCTCTTACACCAAGTACGAGCAGACCCTGATCCTGCCAGATGATGTCAATAAGGAGCAGATTGCCGCCAAGGTTGAGAACGGTGTCCTGACCGTCGATCTCCCCAAGATCGTAGAGGAGAAAGTCAAAGTTTCCCGTCAGATTAGCATTGACTAAACCATTATAGGTTGTTTAATTAAAATCGCCCCGGCACCATTCATTCGGTGCCGGGGCGTATTTTATAGCTGGCCGATAGCTGGCCGAAAGGTAGAAAAGGACAAGAATGGTGTTACTTGTCGAGCTCTGCGAGGTTCTCGGCGATCATCTCGTCGGTGACGGTGTAGTTCTGGAGGTCACCCTTGATGAAGGCTTCATATGATGGCATGTCGATGAGGCCGTGGCCTGAGAGGTTGAAGAGGATCACCTTTTCTTCGCCAGTCTCCTTGCACTTGTTTGCCTCGCGGATGGTAGCGGCGATGGCATGGGTGCTCTCCGGTGCAGGGATGATACCCTCGGTGCGGGCAAAGAGCATACCGGCCTCGAAGGTCTCGAGCTGAGGAATATCTACACCATGCATCATACCGTCCTTGATAAGTTGGGAGATAATCATGCCTGCTCCGTGGTAGCGCAGACCGCCAGCATGGATGTTGGACGGCTTGAAGTTGTGGCCGAGGGTGTACATCGGCAGCAGTGGCGTGTAACCAGCCTCGTCACCGAAGTCGTAACGGAACTGACCGCGTGTCAGCTTCGGACAGCTATCGGGCTCAGCGGCAATAAACTCTGTGGTCTTGCCGTCAAGTAGGTTGTGTCGCATGAAGGGGAAGGAGATTCCACCGAAGTTTGATCCGCCGCCGAAACAGCCAATCACGATGTCGGGGTATTCGCCTGCCATCTCCATCTGCTTCTCGGCTTCAAGGCCGATGATGGTCTGATGGAGTCCTACGTGATTGAGCACGGAGCCGAGCACGTACTTACAATTGGGCGTGGTGGTGGCCAGTTCGACGGCCTCGGAAATGGCAGTGCCCAGAGAACCAGTGTGCAGTGGATCGCGGGTCAGTATGTCCTTACCAGCACGGGTGGACATTGAGGGAGACCCCTCGACCACGGCACCAAAGGTGCGCATGATGCTGGAGCGGTAGGGCTTCTGTTGCATGGTGATCTTCACCTGATAGACGGCACAGTCGAGGCCATAGAGCTTGGCGGCATAGGAAAGGGCAGCACCCCATTGGCCTGCACCAGTTTCGGTCGTCACATTGGTAGTGCCTTCCTGCTTAGCATAGTAGCACTGAGGAATAGCGGAATTGACCTTATGGGAGCCAAGAGGATTGGTGCTCTCGTTCTTGAAATAGATGTGGGCAGGGGTGCCGAGTGCCTCTTCAAGCGCATAGGCACGTACTAGCGGCGTAGAGCGATAGTACCTGTACTTATCGAGTACATCCTCAGGGATGTCAATCCAACGGTGCTCCGTGTCCAGCTCCTGCACACAGCATTCGCGTGGGAAGATGTGTGCCAGGTCATCAACACCGAGCGGCTGTTTTGTAGCCGGGTGGATGGGGGGAAGGGGCTTATTAGGCATATCAGCCTGTATGTTATACCACTGTGTAGGAATCTCACTCTCCTGGAGGATGAATTTTTTCTGTTTAGCCATAATTTAAAGTTTTAGAATTGGGTAATTCCGTCTGCAAAGGTACGATAATAAATTCACAATTCGGCATTAAGTCCAAAGAAAAATGTAAAAGTGATTAAAAACTTATGTATTTCGCTGCAATGTGTCGAGGAATTCGGTTGGTTGCATGCCAAAATGTTTTTTGAAGCAGGTGGAGAAATAGCGGGGGTCGCGGAAACCGACGCGGTAGGCGAGATCACTGATACGTATGTCGGGGGTGGTGGTGGCGATGCGCTTGGCCTCCTGCATCCTGATATCGCGGATGAAGGCTGATACGTTCATGCCGTTAATAGCCCGTAACTTGTTATATAGGGTGGATGAACTGGAGCCCATGTCTGCGGCCAGTGCCTCACGGTCGTAATCCTCATCTTCCAGATGGTCGAGTACGAATTGGCGGGCGCGTTCGACGAATAATTCCTCTGGTGTCTTTTCTATCTCGGGTTGGCTTTCTTGTATGGTGCTTTGGCCATTTTCTGCCTTGACGCGATTTCGGTTCTCGATGATGTTGTCGATTCGAAGTTTTAGGTCTGTCAGATGGAAAGGCTTGGTGAGGTACTCGTCGGCTCCAACGAGTAGTGCCTTCTGTTCATCTTCTTCCTGTGTCCTGGCGGTCAGCAGGATGATGGGTAGATGATGATGTTTAGGATCGTCTTTTATGGCCTTTGTCAGTTCGTAGCCGCTCATTTCCGGCATCATGACGTCGGACACAATCAGATCGAGTGCCTTCTGCTGGATGATATTCAGTGCTTCCCTGCCATTCTGGGCGACATAGACGCGATAATACTGCCTAAGCAACTGTCGCATGAGTATCAAAAGTTCAACGTTGTCTTCGACAATCAGTACTTTATAGGCATTTTCATCGAGGTTGTTGTTGTCCTCAGTGTCGTCGTTAACATCAGGAATGTCGGCACTGAAGTCGATAATGGGGTTCTTTGATGTGTCGAAGGTAATCTGATGGTCTTCGAAAATCTGATCTGGCGTGAAAGCCTCCTTATTGATGGGCAGGTCGATGATGAAGGTGGTTCCTTTGCCTTCCTCGCTGTTACATCTGATTGTTCCTTTGTGGAGAGCTACCAAATCTTGGGTCAGTGCAAGTCCCAAGCCGGTTCCGATGGCCTTATGTTGGCGATACTCTCCATCTTGGAAACGCCGGAACAGATTTTTCATCTTCTCCTTAGGGATGCCGTTACCAGTATCGCTTACATATATAATAAGGTGGTCGAAGTTTTTGTTGGTTTCTGCTTTTATGGACACTTCTCCGCCTTCTCGGGAATATTTGGCGGCATTTGACAGCAGATTGTAGATGATTTTGTCGAGTTTGTCGGTGTCAATCCACCCCATCATGCTCTCCGGATGGCATTCGATGATGTATTTCATCTTTTTCTTCTTGATGAGTGGTTCCAGATATTCGGCTGTTTCACGGATATAGCGCATGACGTCGCCCTGCGCTACAAGTAACTTCAGTTGGCCCGACTGTGACTTGCTGGTCTCCAATATCTGCTGCAACAGTCGTACCATACGCTGGATGTTGATTTGCATGAGGTCGTAGTCGCGCCCATACTCAGGTTCCTCTTCCCTTAATTTGTCAACAGAGGCGGAGATGACGGTGAGTGGTGTGAGCAGTTCGTGAGTGATATTGGTGAAGACAGCGCTCATTTGTAATTGCTTGCGGATGGACTGACTTCGTTGGTAAATTATCCTTCCGATGACAGCGAGAACTGCCAAAAGTATCAAAATGATGATGGTTAATAGTAGGTTTGTACTCATTTTATGGTGTTTAATCTGCGTGCAAATTTATGTTTTTTTTCTGAGAAATCATAAAAATAAGGCAAAAAAATGCGTTTTTAGGGCTAAAAATGTTTGAAAATCGTGATATTGTGTGCAAAATCCGTGAAATCATGCATTTTAAACATAAAATAATGTACTTTGAACAGTGGTTTGTGAATCTCGGCGTATCTTTGCACCAGAAAAAGATTTTAATGGTTAAGGTTTATGGTTGATTAATTTAGTTTTTTAAGTAATTAATAGGAAAAGGCTCGTTGTGAAACGAGCCTTTTCTTTTTGCATTAATCCGTAGAACTTACCTGTTCAGTAGGAATCTTTCAGCTTCGATAGCTGCCTGACAGCCAGAGCCGGCTGCGGAGATGGCCTGGCGATAGACAGGATCGGCACAGTCACCGGCTACGAAGACGCCTGGAATCTTGGTCTTTGGGGTGCCTTCAATCTTTTTCAGATAGCCTACCTCGTCCATATCCAACCAATCTTTAAAGATTTCTGTGTTGGGCTTGTGGCCGATGGCGAGGAAGAAGCCGTCGATAGCAATATCCACCATCTCCTCATCGGGCTCTCCCTTGCGTTTTACGAGATGTGCGCCTTCAACGCCATTCTCGCCGTATAGGCCAACGGTATTATGCTCAAAGAGAATTTCAATGTTCTCACGCTCCTTGACACGCTGTTGCATCACTTGTGATGCGCGGAGGAAGGGCTTGCGTACGATGAGATAGACTTTCTTGGCTAAGCCTGCCAGATAGAGTGCGTCTTCACAGGCCGTATCACCGCCGCCAACTACTGCTACAGTCTTCTTGCGATAGAAAAAACCATCGCAGGTGGCACAAGCGGACACGCCTTGTCCGTTGTATTTACGTTCGTCATCGAGCCCCAGGTACTTGGCAGAGGCGCCAGTGGCGATAATCACAGTGTCAGCTTCAATCTCAGTGCCATCTTCAGCCGTACATACGTAGGGAGCCTTTGAAAAGTCAACCTTAACGATGGAGCCGTTGCGGACGTCGGTGCCAAAGCGTTGTGCCTGTTCGAGCAAGTCCATCATCATCTGGTTGCCATCGACTCCCTGAGGATAGCCGGGGAAATTCTCTACTTCGGTGGTCTGTGTAAGCTGTCCACCAGGTTGCAGGCCGCTATACTCGATGGGATTGAGGTTTGCGCGGCTAGCGTAAATGGCAGCGGTGTACCCTGCGGGCCCGCTGCCAATAATCAGACATTTGGTATGTTCCATGCTGTTATTTCAGAAGTTCTTCTATCTGTTTCTCAATCTCTGTGATTGCTGTAGTTGGCTCAAAGCGGGCTACCACCTGTCCTTTCTTGTTGATGAGGAACTTGGTGAAATTCCACTTGATATCTGCTTTCTGCTTGTAGTCGGGATCAGCCTTGGACAACATGTCCTCGAGAATCGGGGCGATAGGGTGGCTCATATCCCAGCCAGCAAAGCCTTTCTGTTCCTGTAAGAACTTATATAGCGGATCGGCGTCATCACCGTTGACCTTTATTTTCTTGAATCTTGGGAATTCAGTACCAAAGTTGAGCTTGCAGAACTCATGGATAGAGTCGTCGGTACCGGGAGCCTGCTGTCCGAATTGGTTACAGGGGAAATCGAGAATCTCGAATCCCTGAGCATGGTACTTCTTGTAGAGTGCCTCCAGTTCGTCGTACTGCGGGGTGAAACCACACTTTGTTGCCGTATTGACAATCAGCAACACTTCATTGGCGTATTCCTTTAAGGATACGTCCTTGCCTTTTCTGTCCTTGACAGAGAAATCATAAACGGTTCTCATTCTTATTATAAAAAAATGTGTAATGTTGTTGGGTACAAAGATACAAAAAAGAAGTGAAAACAAGCATGTTTTCACTTTTTTTGACTAATAAAAAAGATGCGGCCTCGGCATATGCAACTACCAGGGACGCATCTTTTGTAAATTTTGCGGTTTTATCTTACTTCTTCGCAGCCTTACCGTAGCGGCTCATGAACTTATCAACACGACCTGCGGTGTCAACGAGCTTGCTCTTACCAGTGTAGAACGGGTGAGAGGTGCTGGAGATTTCGACTTTTACCACCGGGTAAGTTTCGCCTTCGAACTCTACAGTATCATTTGTCTTCGCAGTAGATTTCGTAAGGAACATATCGCCGTTGGACATATCCTTGAATACGACGGGGCGATAGTTTTCTGGATGAATACCTTTTTTCATTTTGAGTTAAATATTAATGTGATAATTACAATTTTCGCATAAAGCGGGTGCAAAGGTACGATTATTTTTTGAATTCCGCAAACTTTTTGCCCCTTTTTCTTTGTACGCTCGTTTTTTTGTGGTATATTTGCAGACATAAAAATACGTTTTATGAGAAGAATCTTGTTATCGTTGTCATACCTGCTGTTGATTTCTTGTGGCAGTACTGCACGCCCTCAGCTGGAAGAAGATGCTTATGCCATTGGATTCTATAACTTGGAAAATCTGTTCGATACCTGTCATGATGCTGGGAAGAACGACTATGAGTTCCTGCCTGATGGTGCGAATAGGTGGACGAGTAAGAAGTATGTCAATAAACTGCGCAATATGTCTCGTGTGCTCTCTGAGATGGGAACGGACCGTCTGTCTCAGGGATGTGCTGCCATCGGTGTGGCAGAGGTGGAGAATTCCAAATGTCTTGCTGACCTTTGCCAGCAGGAACCGCTGAAAGCCCGTAATATCCAATATGTACATATAGAAGGACCAGACCAACGTGGCATCGACTGTGCGTTACTCTATGATCCGGCACGCTTCACCGTTAGGAACGTGCGTCTCGTACCTTATATATATAGGTTACCCCAAGATGCCCATCGAGCCTCTCGTGGTTTCCTCGTCGTCAGTGGAACCATGGCTAATGAGCATGTCACAATCATTGTGAATCATCTGCCCTCACGAGGTGCTGACCCCTATTATAGAGAAGAAGGTGGACGACAGCTGAAGGCCGTTAAGGACTCTTTGTTGCGTGATGACCCCTCAGTAAAACTGCTGATAATGGGTGATATGAACGATGATCCGCAAGATGCTTCGATGTCGAAGTGTCTTGGTGCAAAGCGTTGGCAGAAAGATGTTGGCGAGGGTGATCTTTGGAATCCTTGGTGGAATGTGTTGGCTTCCGGCACTGGTACGTTGAGTTATCAGGGCTCATGGAATCTGTTTGACCAGATTATCCTTTCTCCATCGCTGATTCGCCCACAGCAAGGAACGTTGGGATATCAGGATTGTGAGGTGTTCCGCCGTAACTATCTGATTCAGAAGAAAGGACGCTATCGTGGTACGCCGCTGCGTACGCATGCCGGTGGGGAGTGGCTCAACGGCTATAGCGATCATTTGCCGACAGTGGTCTATCTGAAAAGGTGAAGCCAGATGAGTGAATTGGTTGAGAGCCATCCCTTCAAGCCGTTCCTGCCAGCAGATGCCAAGTTGCTGATGTTGGGCACTTTCCCGCCTGCAGAAAAACGTTGGTGTATGCGTTTCTACTACCCGAACTATATCAATGATATGTGGCGAATCTTCGGGATCTGCTTCTTCGGTGATAAGAACCATTTCGTATTGGAGCAAGAGAAACGCTTCGACCTTGAGCGGATTATCCCATTCTTGGAAGACAAAGGTATTGCGCTTTTTGATACGGCTACCCGCATTCGGCGTACAAGAGACAATGCCTCGGATAAGGATTTGGAGATTGTGGAACCGACGGATATCGATGCATTGTTGCGACAGATACCAAAATGCAGTGCCGTTGTGACTGCCGGACAATTGGCTACCGATGTGTTCTGCAGCCATTATGGTGTAGAAGGGCCAAAAGTCGGCGGATATGTCCCGTTCTCGTTGGATGGCCGTGAACTTCGATTGTACAGAATGCCTAGCAGCTCACGGGCGTATCCGATGAAGTGCGAGCGGAAGGCGGAATTATATGATGTTGTATTCAAATACCTGAAACTATGACAATAATAGGAATCGCTGGCGGTACCGGTTCTGGCAAAACCACCGTCGTAAAACGCATTGCCAAGGCGCTGCCTCCTCACTGTGCAGCGGTAGTACCTCTTGACTCGTATTACAATGACACGACAGAGCTTACGCCTGAGGAGCGAGCAGCCATCAACTTCGACCATCCTGATGCCTTTGACTGGAAACTGCTGACGGAGCATATCAAACGGTTGAAGAATGGGGAGGCTATCGAGCAGCCCACCTATTCTTATATAGAGAGCAACCGTCAGAAGGAAACCATCCACGTGGAGCCGAAGCCAGTGATTATCATCGAGGGCATCATGGCGCTACACTATAAAAAACTGCGCGACATGATGGATCTTAAGATATTTGTGGATACCGACGACGATGTGCGTCTGATCCGTAATATCCGTCGTGATGTTGTTGAACGTGGACGTACCGTTGATATGGTGCTTGATCGCTATGAGAAGGTGCTGAAGCCGATGCATGAGCAGTTTATTGAACCCACCAAAAAATTTGCCGATCTCATTATCCCCTGGGGCGGCGACAATAAGACCGGCATCCATATTCTCAAGACTTACATTGAGGGAATCGTGACGGGTGTCTAAGGCTTGTCTTCTACGGCAGGCAGGTTTTCACTGGTGACTTCGGGAGTTGAATCCACATCGTCTTTAATCTCTTCGATGATGGGTGACTCCTCGGCGGCCGCCGTCTCCTGTGCCTGCTGGAACTTGCGCCTGTCGGCATGGAATTTCAGGCTATTGATCATCTCCGTGACGCCATATAGCAGAGAGCACCAGCCAAGCACCAGCATGGCCATATTGGCAGGTGCCATCGGCTTGATGATGACGTAAAGTCCGATAAGCAGGATCACGGAGGGGAAGACCCAGTAGCCAAATCCGACCTTACCGTATCTGCGGGCATTGACCAGATTCATGTACTGGTTGATGGCTCCCAGTATCAGGACACCGCCGATGATATACATCAGTGCGGTGATGAAAACGTTCGGTGTCAGGGCAAGCAAGGCACCAAGTATCAGACTTCCCACGCCAACGATGGGAAAAGTAGGCTGCGTACCGGCAATCACATTGCCTTCAGCATCAGTGATCTTGTATTCAGATACGTTCCTGCGGGCATTGATATAGACTATCACTGATATAAGTCCAGAGAGGAGGAACAGTATGCCTATGGCAACCGTCATCCACGTCACAGTGTTGTTTGGATACTTTATTAGCAGAATACCAATGGCGATGGCACAAATGGCACGAAAAATAGAACTTTGAAATATCTTCATATACAATTTACTCTAATTTGACAGCGCAAAGATAGCGTAATCTTCCCGAAATCCCAAATTTATTATACTTTTTTTTGTAATTAAGAGAGGTGTAGTAAGGCTTGTGCAGAGCGATATTCACCGTTCTGTTAGCCCTTTGTAGGATTTTGCGGCGGTTTGCAGCGCCTCTTCGGTGGTGTACTGTTCGTAGAGGGTGCATCGTGTGACGATGCACTGGGGAGCGGCACAGCCGTTGGTGAGGTGGACTAAGCCAAAGCCCAACATCGTGTTGGCATAGCGGTCGCCAACGAGGACGAGGTTGCCGTCGATGAAGCGTACCTCTTCAGGGCGTATGCCCTCAGCGGTGACGTGCAGGCGAGGCGTTTCGTAGTCCACCAGCTGCTCCAGCACGTAGAGAACCAGACGGCCCTGCCGGGCCTCCATCTCAGGGAGGTTTGTCAGCAGAGCCGGCATGCCGTCAGCCTCGCCCAGACGGTAGTCGATGGAAGGGGCCGGTCCTTCGCTGATAGCCATTCCCGGCATGAGTAGCGAAGCACAGTTGGCATGCTCCCGTTTGGTGAAGAAAGGCACAGGCGTGAAAGTGTTGACCGACAGGAAAACGCGGTAGGCATCGTTGTCGCCTTGGAAGTAAAGTTCCTTTGCCAGCGAGAGCATCTTCCAGAGTGTGATGTTGTGAGCCATTCGCTGTCTCTGTATGAACTGGCGCCGCGTCATGCTGTGCGACTTGCGGTTCTTGGCCTTTCGCACGACGTATTTACCATTCTTCTTATAGATGGTCACGTTTCCTACGTGTCCCGTGATGCCCAGAAAGTTGTCTTCAAGTTCTGCCATATCCGTTGTTGTTTGGAGGTTTGATACCGTATGCCTGCCGTATCGTTGTAGCACCTTTGTCCTTTCGGTGATGCGAGGGCGGTGGCAGTAGGGTGATAGTATGGTGGCAGTATGGAACGAGCCTTGTTGTTCGATGGTTCTTCGATACATCTTCGACTGTTGTCCGATATTACGGCGACCAGTTATCTACCCCAAACCGCTTCAAAAGTACCAAGCATGAAATATACTCGTGGCGAGCGGTCACCAGTATCTCTGCTCACGGTGCACCTTCTCTTCCTCTTTTTTTGATTCTGGATGCAAAAGTATTGATTTTTTCAGGAAATAGTAAGGCTTTCTGCCGTTTTTTTGCGCAAAAACGGTTAAAAGGGATGAATTTTGATGATTTCTTGAAAAATTCCTCTAAAGCCGAAAAGATTTTTTTCTCACTTTTTTTTGAATTTTTCTTGTTTGTTTCAGGGAAAGTCCTTATCTTTGCAGCATCGCTTAGTTAGCCCTATAGAGGGGCGGCGGGCGGTCTTATATATGAGAAAGACGTTTTCGGACGTCTGTCTTTGTGGAACACGAATCTCGCAAATTCCGAATCCCCACAGCTGACAGATGACAACGAGACGTCTGCGTGGAGCGTTTCTATATACCTAAATTAATATATAGTTCGTTCTGGCGTGGGCTAACTGTGTTGACCAATAAATCGAAATGAGTCAGACCAGACATATTCGGATGCAAAACAGAATACGACTTCTATGATGCATTTGTGGCTGCCGTACTGAAACAAACGGCACATGATGAGTACGATGTTCCTTAACCGGAGTATTGCGTCAGACTGCGCGATGCCCTTATAGAGAAAGACCTTGTCTATTCAGAGGCGAAAAATTGTATATAATGGATCCAGTGCTCTGCCTGTGGTTCAAGAAAAGATTCTAAATCAGTAACCCATACTTTTCCAATAGCACTAGGCATAGTGTAGCCATACTGCAGCCTGCTTCTAGGTTGCATCCTGCTTTATCCTTGAGTATGGAAGCAGTATGTCTATTGCTTGGGTTGAACTTGGGTAATGCTTAAGTAGAGTGAACGAAATCCGTAACTTATAATTGGTCTTTTTTATGCTATTTTGGCCCTTAGAAAGAGAAATTTTGTCTCTTTTTGCAACTTTTTTGGCTTTCTGTAATTTCGTTTCAATAATTTTTTGTAATTTTGGCGCGTATTTCTTGAAAGAGAGTACAAAGACATATTTGCTCAAATCGTCTTCCGAATCAGCACCTCGCAAAACGAGTAAAAAGAGCAAAGACTAACACCTGTTTGGGGCTACGTATAAGCGTAGGCTTCATCCATAAGGTGTTAGGGTCGTGCTGAACCTGGAAGACGTATGGCAGTTGCCTGCGCTTTCTCTATGAAGATAGGTTGGTGCTGATTAAGCCATTAACGAGAGTAACTAACCCTAAAGCAAAGAGCAAATATGGATGTTCCACTTGCGCTTAACGACATAAGAATTCGTCTCGGATTAAAGGGATATACAAGAAAGTCCTCAACGTTCAGCCTACAGACTGACGTTGTAGGACTTTCTGCGTTAAAAATATATTTGCTATCCTTTGGTTACTTAATACAAACATGTCGCATAAATAATAAAAAGCATATGAAAAAAATCTTATTGGCATTTATGTTATTAGGAATGCTGTCATCATGTGGCAACAAATCCGACGACCAGATAGAGAAAGAAATCTCATCAGGTGTAGTTTTAGTTCAAAATCAAAGCTACTATGAAGTTGTATTGTCTAATGGAGAATCAATCTTTTTTTCAAGTTTTGATGATGAAGATGGTGTAAAAGGAATTGCAACCGAAGAAGACTCTGTAGAGGTTGTTACATCGTATGGCACTGGCTTTTTTGTTTCAGAAGATGGCAAGATTGCCACTAATGCACATGTCGTCTCTAATATGGTATCAGACAAAGATGTAAATAAGTCAGTATCATCTCTCATAAGTAATTTAAAGAAATTGTTCTCTACTTTGTACAACGAGTCTAATGAAAAGTATGAAAAGGCTGTCGCTTATTACAATTATGCCAATACTAGTGATGAAGTGAGTTATGAAGAGTTTTACAAAATTCGTGATTATCGTGATGCCGTTAAAAAAGAACGCGATGAATATGCAGAGTATTATAACGGATTAGATGAAATACGTGCAAATGATTCGGAAATAAAATACCACAATGAGGTAAGCATTGCTTATAACGACACATATGTAACTAATACTAAGGATTTTATTTCGTGTGTAGTGACTAAAACGGATCCTGAGAATGATTTGGCAATTCTACAGATAAAAGACAAAAAAACACCAGAAGGAAAATATGTTTTTTCTGTAGAAGATGAAGACCCCTTGGAAGAATACACATGGAAGGAAGAACTTGCTAAAAAAATGAGTGAGGACAAGAATAGCAAATTGTTTATGACAAGTTTCAATCTTGGACCTAAATTGGCTTTGACCAAGGAAGGTATAAAATCCCAGTTTAATCATGGGAGTATAAGTCAAAAAACAGAAGAGAGAATCATGTATTCTATTCCAACATTACCAGGTAGTAGCGGCTCACCAGTTGTTAACCTTCAGGGGCAGTTGGTTGCAATAAATTTTGCAGGCCTTAATGGTACACAGAATTTCAATTATGGCATACGAGTGAAGTATCTTAGGAATTTAATAAATAAATAAGAATTATATATGAATCATTTAATCGCAGATTCGGGAATCCATTTCATTACTCATGAAATAGAGTTTAATCCTTCAGAACCATTATTGTTAGATAATGGGAAAACTTTAAAGTATTCCTTTGTTGAAACTGTAGATTTTCTCGAAGAAACTAAGGATTTTATGGTTTTTTAGGAGAATTGCGGTAAAATAGTTGCAGTACAAGGGTTTTCGAGATGTTCTTGTTCTCCTCAATGCACTCTTTGCGTATTGCTGCCAGTATCTTCTTACTGAGCGGTCGCATAGTGACGTGTGCGAACTTCTCTATGTCCGACAGGCGGTAGTAGATCTGCTTGCCATGAAGGTTATAGTCTATCTTTCTTTCAGAACGATAATACTGCATAGTCCGTTTCTCTATACAGAGCAGCCGACAGGCCTGGTCATTGTTCAAGATGAGGTCTTCATCACTGATGTCCTCAGGTGTCGATGCCTCTTTTACATACGTCTCAATTCTCTCGATGCGGTCAAGCAACTGTTGCCAGAGCCCGCTTTCAATGGTGATTACTTCCATGTCTATTTCATTTTGTTGTTTGATTTGAACTTCGTTCGAACCGCTTCCGCTCGGAATAGCTCGAATAATATTCGGCTCTTCGCTCACTTAATCGCGGCTTTCTGGCTGCAAAATTATAGCAAGAAAAAGAACTTGTTTCCCACCGTTTTAACACCTTGGGAAAGAAAAAATTCAAATTGGCCCCAATGTCCCCGTTTTCGTGGGACTTTTGGGGACACTTGAACGCTGACAGGTGCTATTTTGCCGCAATCCGACTACCTTCGCAGCCGTTAAACATCAAAGAAGAAACAGAATGGATATTGTTGTATTAGAAAAGAAGGCTTTTGAGCAACTGATGGACGAAACACGCAGATTGACTCAGCGAGTGGAGTTGCTTTCCCGCAAGTGTCAGGACAAGCGACTTCAGAAATGGCTCACTGGTGAGGATGTCTGTGCCATCCTCAAAATCAGCCCACGGTCATTGCAGACCATGCGAAGTAAGCACAAGATATGCTATGCCCAGATGGGAAGGAAGTTTTACTACCGTCCCGAAGAAGTGGAGTTGGTCATCAAACAGTCAGGCAAATATAATAAGGTATAGGAATATGGAAGAAAGAATAATCACAACCAGCGATGAACTGATAGCAGGGACATTGGAGTCGCTGCGCAAGGCAAGCAGAAAAGCCGATGCATTAATGGATAGTTACAAGCCAGTCCTTCATGGTGAGCGGCTTATGACAGATAGCGAGTTAGCGGAAACACTTCGTGTCAGCCCACGAGCCTTGCGAGACTACCGTAATGAGGGAATCCTTCCCTACATATGTATGAAGGGAAACATTCTCTATCGTGAATCAGATATAGAAAAAGTCCTAAAGAAAAGCGAGCACAAGTACAAATCAGAATAAGCATACTGAGAATTTTGGCGTTTTAAGGTGCTTGCTTGTTGAGATTTTAGGCATTTTATAAAATGCTGTTATTGAGAATTTCGGCATTATTAGAAGGAAAACTATTGAGAATTTCGGCATTTTTGTTTATTTTATTTGGATTTTCAAGAAATTATTTCTATCTTTGCGCCATATTTGCGATTACCGAATATGGCAGAAAGAATATTTAAACGGAAGATTTATGAGCAGATGCTCAGTTGGAAGAAAAATCAGCATGGCACTACTGCCTTGCTGATTAGGGGGGCCAGACGTGTTGGCAAATCTACAATTGTAGAAGAGTTTGCACGGAAAGAATACGAAAGTTATCTATTGATAGACTTCTCAAAGGCATCGCAAAATGTTCATAAGTTATTTGAGGACATATCCGATCTGGATTTTATCTTCACCCAACTTCAACTTATTTATCGTAAAAGTCTGAAGCCCCATAAATCTGTCATCATATTCGACGAAATTCAGAAGCAGCCATTAGCCCGACAAGCGATCAAGAGCCTTGTGGCTGATGGACGATACGATTACATAGAAACAGGCTCGTTACTAAGTATCAAGAGAAAAGGAAGAGGTCAGAATGGGCCTCAAAAGAATATTCTAATCCCCAGCGAAGAGACCCGGATTGACATGTATCCTATGGACTATCAGGAATTCCGTTGGGCTTTGGGTGACGAGGACACTATTCCTTTGTTGCGAACCATGTTTGAAACAAGGCAACCATTAGGGGATGAAACAAACCGTAAGATGATGCGTGACTTCCGGCTCTATGTTTTGGTGGGAGGAATGCCCCAGGCAGTCAATGACTATCTTGATACTCATGATTTAAGTGTCGTTGACCAGCGTAAGCGGAGCATCCTCGATCTTTACGATGAAGATTTCTACGACCTGGATCCATCAGGACAGACATCCGATTTGTTCCACGCCATTCCAGCACAATTAAACAGCAATGCCTCACGTTATCAGGTGAGTAGCGTTATTGCTGGAGGGAAAATAGATCGTTTGAGGGAGCAAATCGCCATCCTGAAAGATTCGATGACCGCTAACATTGCTTACCATGCCAACGATCCAAGTGCGGGTCTGGCATCTCATATCAACCGTGACCAGTTCAAATTGTACTGCGGTGACACGGGTTTGTTTGTTACTTTGGCCTTTTGGGACGATGCTTTCACCGAAAACGTCATTTACCAGAAACTATTAAGTGACAAACTGAATGCCGATGTAGGCTATGTCTATGAGAACGTCATTTCGCAGATGCTCGTTGCTGGCAGACACAAGTTGTATTACCATACATGGCCAACTCCTTCTGGCAAGCATAACTACGAAATCGACTTCCTTCTGTCACGCCAGGCAAAAGTGTGTCCCATAGAAGTGAAATCTTCCACTTCCAATGTTCACACTTCTATAGATGAGTTTCAGAAGAAATTTTCTTCACGTATATATCAACGTTATCTGCTTCATGCAAAGGATATGAGGAAAGAACAGGATTTGCTCTGCTTGCCACTTTATATGACGCTGTTTCTTTGATAGGTATGGAGACTCACCAACCATAGACATGGTGTATCCATAGTGATTTCGCACTCATACCTGCGTCCAGCTTTACTCTTGAGAAAGGCAGTAGTATGGCTACAGCTTGGGTGAAGCTTGGGATGTATTTGGGTTGAGTGAGCCAAAACTGATCTAACACTACCTTTGTAACACATTATTAATGTGAAATTGGTTTTTTGATGCCATTTTGCCCATAAAAAGAAGAATTTTCGTCTCTTTTTGCGACTTTTTTGCATTGAGTGATTCCGTTTCATAAAATTTTTGTACCTTTGCAGGAGTGTTTTCGCATGAAGAGTCGATTTTGGAGTCGATGACGCTACGGATTCACAAGACATATTTGCTCAAATCGTCTTCCGAATCAGCACCTCGCAAAACGAGTAAAAAGAGCAAAACTAACACCTGTTTGGAGCTACGTATAAGCGTAGGCTTCATCCATAAGGTGTTAGGGTCGTGCTGAACCTGGAAGACGTATGGCAGTTGTCTGCGCTTCCTTTTTGCTCAAAGGTTAGTACAGATATGGTCATTAACGAGAGTACTAACCACTAAAGCAAAGAGCAAATATGGATATTCCGCTTGCGTATAATCACATAGAGACCCATTCAGGGTTACAAGGAGTTCGAAAGTCCTCAACGTTCTGCCACACCAAAGCAGGCGTTGTAGGACTTTCTGCATTTGTAGTGATTATAATCTTGTGATTATTATCGTGTTATTTACCAAAATTTTAAATCATATGAAAATGAAACTTATCTTGACATTTAGTCTATTTTGTTTTGCATTTGTATTGTCAGCCCAAACAGCTCATTGGATAACATTTGTAGATACAGATGATTCTGCCATTGGTGAATTAAACATCAGTTCTAAGAAGTTATTAACCGAACGGTTTTTTAATTTAATAAACCAAGAGTTAAGAGATAAAGGCTATCGAATTAAAACCTATGATAATTACAGCGGAAACTATTCCTCAGTTAGTTGCAGGAATATAGTAGATAACATAATATGCGACAGTTCTGACATTATACTCTTTTACTATATCGGTCACGGATATCGCTCACAAAAAACGAGTCGTTCTGCCTATCCGCTATTAGCTTTTAGTAGCTATTCAGAACAGTCAATTCCATTGGCATGGCTACATAATTCACTGAAGGAGAAAAACCCCATGTTGTTAATAACCATTGGAGTTTGTAGTAATATAATTGTAAATCATGATAATAAATTAGAGTTAGATGATATAATCCTTCAAACAGATAAATTAGTAGAGGACTGCGATAATGATAAAGGCATTTCGTCTATTGCACATTCTTTCATAAATTACAGTGGAGATATTATTGTTTGCTCTGCCTCACCTGGTCAAGATTCATGGGGTGTAAATACAAGTGAAGGTCCAATGGACTTGTTCTCTTACCAATTTATTTCCACTTTTGAGAAAGCAATAGTTGAGAATAATTTTTCTTGGGCATCTTTTTGGGAAGAAGTGGCTGACGAAACCTATAAGGTGTCAGAGGCAGTAGCAAATCTCAGGCCACAGAAGCCCGTGTTTAGTTATAATCTGAAAGGTAACAAAAAGAGTAAATAAAAAAATTTATTTGTATATGGTTACTTTGGATTATTTGATGTCATATAAGGGAAAAAACATCAAATTATAAACATTAAAAAAATAAGAAGTATGAAAAGAGTAAAACTGATTCGTGATGGCGGTTTTAGATTGGTTGTAATGTCGATGATGGCTTTATTTGCTTTCACAGGATGTTCCGCTCATCCTAATTCTGCAAATGCCCCCGTCGATCAGCCTTTATCCGAAACCGACAGTGTAATGAGAGCTGCAGTAGGAGACAGCATCTACAGAATTATTACTGAGGCCAAAAAGGTTAAAGCTGAGGAAATAGTTCTTACTACTGACTCCGTTAAAACAACAAAATCTGCTGCGAAGGACGTAAAAGGCAAGTTCATCTATTTGGTGCAATTTGTCCTATCATCTCCAAAGAACTATGGTTCAGACCTTGCAAGTTTTGGGAATTTTATGCCTTGTTTTAAACTAACCTTCGTAAAGAAGAAGGAGATATGCGTACTGAATTTCGATTTTGGTCTGAAAAAATGGTCAATTTGTGACGCTTCTGGAAAAGTAATAAAGAAGTATGATCTTCCTTCTGATGACATGTTAAGAATTGCGCATATGCTATTCACAGAGAATAAGTTGTATAATAGTTTATTAAATACTGACAAAAGATGAAAAAGTACTCAATTATTCTGATGCTGTTATTTGCTGCTTTTACAGCACAGGTTGAAGCAAAGACCATTCATTGGTTAACATTTATTGACACGACCGATCCAAATGTTGGTGAAGTAGATCAGAATACGCGTAAAATTTTATATGCGCGATGGATTGATTTAGTTAATGCCTCGCTTAAAGATCAGGGTTATAGTGTTAATCCCATTGATATATATGGAAGTAAAACCACGCCCAAAAACTGTAAGGACATCGTTAATGACTTAGATTGCAGTAGTGATGATATTGTCGTGTTCTACTATGTTGGGCATGGTACAGAGAATTCTGGCACGAGCAAATATCCTCTAATGTTGATGGCTCAGAGTGATGTGAACAAGTTTGTTCCATTATCATGGGTTCACAGCACATTAAAAAAGAAAGGAGCTCGTCTAACTATAACAATCGGAATGTGCTGCAATGCAAGACAGGGTGCGCCAGGAAGAATTGCCCCTTCATTCAATGTGAACTACGGAAATACATACGTTGACCAGGACATGTCAGAGAGTATTAAAAAGATGTTCTTAAACTATAAAGGTGACATTATTATCACTTCAGCATCTCCTGCAGAGAGTTCATGGGCATGCGATTCAAATATTGGGCCAACAGATTTCTTTACCCTCAATCTTCTAATTCAGTTCAATAACATACTCCCAGACAAAAGTGACCCTGATTGGGAAAGTATGATGAAAGAGATCAAAGCTTCTGTTTCGGAAGATGTTAGAACATGTGAAGGAATACAACGCCGTTTCCCAGGAACAACCCAGACTCCGATTTGGGATAACAATTTGTCTCGTGTAGATAGGCCGAAGCAAACGACACCTGCACCACCATCCACAACCCCATCAACTCCTAACGATAAGACGATTATGAAGACAGAACTTGACAGAGTATTATCATATATTTCATCTTCAAACGTTGATGAAACCCAGAGAATTTCGGCTATTGAGAAAATCAAGCCAGCTTTCGCTGATAACTTGACAGTAAGAATAATGTCACAAGATGGCAATGTCGTAGTCGATCGTGAAGATATAACTCGATTCCTTGGTCGAATATCAACAAGCAGCCTCTTAATGAATGTATCTGTTGTTGATTTCAATGTCAATCAAAATGGGCAGATAAGCTCACTGCGTGTTCGCGAAGTATATAAGAAAAAGTAAAAATGTTATATAGAAGAATATGAAAACAAATATTTATGTGTCATTGCTCGTCGCACTGTTCTTCGCTTCTAGCAATACTTTTGCCCAGTCTGCACAGGATATGGAAGTCCTTAAACAGCGTGCTAAAGAAAAGGTAAAACAGCTTAACGACTATGTTTCATTTATGGCCAACCCCCAGAAAGCCAATAAAACTAGATACTTTTACAAGGAACAGGCTCAGAAGCTATTTATAAATGACTGTGAGCGCTTTAAGGAAATTGTAGAATACAAGGACGGCTCTAAAGAAGAAGTATGGCGTGATGGTGTTACAATGGAGGTGGTTTCTTTAAGGAATAGAAAACCACGTCCTCGTCCAATGAAAGAATACTTCCGAGGACTCATTACAATGACTTACAAGTCTGTTACCATTGAAACTACCGATATTGCAGACATGCGTGTTTCAAAACTTCAACCTTATGGAAAAGACGAAAACGGAAAGATGATGTATATCTGTTCTGTATACTTTGATCAGGCTTTTGTTGGACGCAGAGGAGATGGTGGTGTTTATAAAGACATTACGCATAAATGGGTCGTTTGCTATGTTCAAGTGGATGATGTGCTTGATGAAGAAACAGGAGAAACCTATCCTGAGTATATGGTCAAGTTAGGCGATGTCCATGTAGAGTCTATTGAGAAAATGCGTTAAACATGAAAAATGTGCTGTTTATCATATTACTTGTTTGTGCAGAGACTTTTTCAGTTTCTGCACAAACAGAAAACAGCGAATTTACAATTAAGCGACATTGCAAAAGTTTAATAGAACAGCTTAACGACTATATTTTATTTATGGCCAATCCTCAGAAAGCCAATAAAACTCGATATTTCTACAAGGAGCAGGCACAGAAACTATTTATCAATGACTGTGATCGCTTTAAGGAAATTGTAGAACACAAGGACGGCTCTAAAGAAGAAGTATGGCGTGATGGTGTTACAATGGAGGTGGCTTCTTTAAGGAATAGAAAACCACGTCCTCGTCCAATGAAAAAATACTTCCAAGGACTCATAGCATTGGCTTACAAGTCTGTTGCCGTCGAAGCAGCAGATATTGTCGATATGCGTGTTTCAAAACTTCAGCCTTATGGAAAGGACGAAAACGGAAAGATGATGTATATCTGTTCTGTATACTTTGACCAGGCTTTTGTTGGACGCAGAGGAGATGGTGGTGTTTATAAAGACATCACTCATAAATGGGCCGTTTGCTATGTTCAAGTGGATGATGTGCTTGATGAAGAAACAGAAGAAACCTATCCTGAGTATATGGTCAAGTTAGGTGATGTCTATGTAGAGTCTATTGAGAATATGCAATAAATATGAAAAATGTGCTGCTTATCGAAATGTGCTATATAAGCTAGTGATGATATATCTGGTGAAATAGTCCGTGAGTGCAGAATATGTCCAGAAGATATTGAAGCAACAAAAAAATAGAATAATATGAAAAGAATAAGTGCTGTATTACTAGTTTTCTTTCAACTCTATTGTATGCATATACAAGCCCAAACTGGCGTATTTGAGTTGCTTAACCGTGACCTGTATATGGCGAAAGTCAAACTTGTTGATGAGTTCTTTGCAAGGTTTAATGGAGAGGAAAAACGAACTGATCTTGGTCCGGATTATACAGGTAGGGAATCAGGACTACTCCTACTGTTTGATATTGCTAAATTTAAGTCAAAAACAGACAGCAATTTTATTGCTGCAAAATCTTTTGCACAGTATGTTGCAGAGAATGATGTCAAGATTAATTTTGAGGACGACAACTGGTATGCAAAGATAAAATGTCATGGAAGATTGGGACAAAAGAAAGTCACTTTCAACATGACTCTCTGCGTGGAGGAACGTGATAGCGCAATGTATAGATGGGCTATAAGTGATGTTGAAGGAGATATTTTTAAGACTTCAAGAGACAAAGACCATAAAGAATTTTTTATCATGCCTAATGATAATGAGCAATTCTTCATGTCTGTTCGCAAAACGACAACTGAAACATATAAGTTTATAGACGATTATGTTGTAAAAGGGTATAAGGCCGATGCTTTATCAACATTCCTTGCTCTTGTCCGAAACAACATCTTAAAAATTGATGCTGTAACCGATGTAGAGTTTGTATTCATGCAAGTACCAGGCTATACTTTTAGCGTGAAATATTTCGAACGCGAGAGTAAGAATTCAGGATGGTTAATAGATTCTTTTAGTAAATGCGATAAGGACGGAAAAACAAATTAGTGAAACAACGATTACATCGTGCCGAGTTTGCATTAGAGAAGTAGATGAAAAATATATCAATTATTTTAGATTGCAAGTGTAGCAAGCTATAAAAATTAGAGATTGGAGTTATGAAAATTCTATTTTCAATATGTTGCCTCTTATTGGGAGTAAATGCTTTTGGACAGAAGATAGAAGAACGTGTAGTCCAACAGTTTGGAAGTAACCTGCAAGGTTGGTGCTCTACAAAAGATACGGACTATAGGCTGCAAGCCCAAAAGCTTTGTACAGAAGCATGCCGAGTTGAAGATAAAATTATGCAAGACTTCACATTACAGAATAATCTGGATTTAAGGAACTATGTAATTCAGAGTTATTTGAATGGTTTTGAGACAGCTTTAGATAATGGAAATATATCCCTTGAATTTAGGAACATAGAGTCGATTTCTCCAACAATGTGGGCATTTGACAAATCTACAACTCAGAAAAAAGGGAAATTAACAGAAGATTACGTAATTATTAAATGTAACGTTGTTGTAAAAGGAGCCTTAAATTATGATATACATGACACATACTATGTCAGTAAAGGTTTTGATGCTCAAATAGTAAAGATTACACCTTTTGAAGAAATTCTTGATAATAAAACGGGGGAAAAGAAAGTTCGGGTTGATTTTTCAAGATTGGAAAAGCGTGTCAAACAAACACAAAAAGCATATCCCATGCAGGTTTCGCGAGGCATTATAGCTCTTAAACAATATATTGACGGAAATTCCCTAATAACACTTAATGAGGTTGATTCAAGACTAGCTTCTTTTGAGTCTATTAAAAGCAGAGCAGGAAAGATGAAAAGTACATTCCTGGGCATGTATTGTTTAGAGCCAGCTTTATTTAAGAAAGCTTCTCTTGTGATTGATTGTGATATGCAAATAGTAGAACGATACGTCAATAAACAGACACAAGATGTGTTTGATATAGTAATGACAAAAGAAGATCTTGTAGAAAACATTTATTCTCTTTATTTTAAAAGTGCTCACACTACAAGTTTAAATGATATTGTGCTTAAAAATGTTAGTGAATGGAAGAAATCTTTTGCCAAATACCTCAAAAATTATCCAAGATATTCTGCTGATGCAAAGGATTTCGAGAATTCCAATCAAATTTTTTTGTTAGGAAACGAAATAGATAGGAAATATGAGAGAATTATGAGAATGCCAATAATAACGATTTCTTTAATTAACGAATCTACAGGTTCTAAAAAGAAGATTCAAAAATCCATAAAGGACTTTTATCCATATATCTGCAGTTTGGAAATTAGTAATGTTCGCATAGAAGTACCAAAAATAGATGTGTATATAGTTGACGCATTAGATGTGAGAAGAGCAAATGGTATGGACAACCCTTTTAACAACCCTTTTTATATGGAGCATATTTTCGCAAAAAATAGCTATATATTAGTTAATGACAAATACGAACAAGTAAAACGAGAGAGTGTAGGTAATTGTATTGGAAGAGGTAGGTCTATGGATGTACCCTTCCGTCTAGAAGACGAGATACTAAAAAGTAATGGGGTACTTACAATTTTCGGAGATGCAGAAGTCATACTTTACCATAAGCGATAATATATACCTTCATGGAGGTTTTATGGTATATTGTAAATCATCCGTATAATCTCATCAAAATAGTAAAGTTGTAGATGTTGGAACAAAATCAAATAATAATATGAAGAAATTTGTTGTTTTATTTTTCTATTTTTGCTGTTGTGCTATTTCTTTTGCGCAAACTTCTGAGGAAATTGTCGTACAGCAGTTTGGTAATTATTTAAGCAGATGGTGTTCTTCAAATGACACAGATTATCGTATGAGAGCACAAAAGCAGTGTACTGATGCGTGTAGAGTTAATGACAAAATAATGGAAGATTTTGTCGCTAAGAGCGGACTCAGCATAAAGGATTACGTAATACCTAATTATTTGAACGCTTTTGAGAATGCTCTTGACAGGGGTAAACTTGTCGTTAACATGTATGGAGTCGAGATGATTCCTAAAAACGAATGGGAATCTGTTTCTCCTTATGGACATAATCAAGAAAGAAAGATTGTCAAAGAAATAATAATAGTATCTGGGGGAATCACTGTGAAAGGATCATTAAACTATAACATTAAGGACCTTTTTTATTTGCACAAAGGGAAAATTGTGAAAATTACTCCTTATGAAGAAATTATCGATAAAAAAACAGGCAAAGTAAAGGTTAAAGTTGACTTTAGTGATCTTAATAGCCTTTTCTGGGTTAAAGACAGGCATTATGATGCTGTAGGAATCTCCTTGGGTTATTCAAAAAACTATCCACTGAATATTGGTTTTTACCGTAATATTTCATACCTTAATATTGGCATTGAAGCAGGAGGCGCTTTTGGAAGTACAGTTGTTGGTGAATCAGAATATAAAGGCGCAAAAACTGATGTTTATGATAAAGGATTTTACGTGCTTGCAACTCCAGGTGTTTTTCTCGGACATGTAACTTTCAATTGTGGTTTTGGAGTTGTTGCATTACGTCAAAAGTATATAAATAGTGATGTTTCAACTGGCGCAAATAAATTTTATGGAATGCTAAAACCTTCTGTAGAATTTAATATTCCTCTGTCAATAGGCAAAGACAAATACCATAGTTTTGATTTTATGCTATGCCCACGAGTAGCTTACAACTATACGATGAAAGTAAATAGTATGAATTGCTGGGAAATTGGCTTGTGTTTTCGTTACTATTATGGTGGATGATATATAAATATGTTGTAGTTGTTGGAACAAAATTAAATAATATGAAAAAATTAGTTGTTTTAATTTCCTATTTTTGCTGTTGCGCATTTTCTTTCGGACAAACTTCCGAAGAGATTGTTGTTCAGCAATTCGGTAATTATTTAAGTAGATGGTGTTCTTCAAACGACACCGATTACCGTTTGAGTGCCCAAAGACAGTGCACAGATGCATGTAGGGTAAAAGACAAAATTATGGAAGATTTTGTCGCTAATAGTGGTCTAAACATCAAAGATTATGTAGTTCCCAATTATCTTAATGGATTCGAAGATGCACTAGGAAAAGGGTCTGTTGTTATTAATATAAGTAATATTCGGACAATATACAAAAGTGAGCAATCTTATGCGTGGTCTTATAACACATCAGCAAACCAGCAAGAAAAACGCTCAAAAGACTATGTTACTGTCGCGTGCGACATACGCATAAGCGGAGTATTAGATTATCGTGTCAAAGATCTCTATTATATAAAGAAAGGGAAAATAGTAAAGATTGCACCTTATGAGGAAGTGATTGATCAAAGTACGGGAAAGAAAAGGGTAAGAGTTGATTTCAGTGATCTTGACGACGACTATCAGACATTTGGTATGACTTACAATTATGGAAAGAATTGGCCAATTGGATTGTCATTAAATTACTCATATACTAGATTTATGATTGGACTTGATGTTGGAGTAAACACGGACAAGGATAAATTTTACAAGCATAGTCTGGAGATGACTGACGTTATGAATTTTACAAAGGAAGATATAGAGTATGATCCGCAATTCTATGTGACTTTAACTCCGTCTTTATACATGAAATATTTCGCAGTTGGTTGTGGTGCAGGTTTTCTATACTTAAATGGGACTAAAACAATTAACCATCAGTCGACAACTTCGTTTGGCAATAGTGGTGATGGCGTTTCTATCTCTGGAACGACTAGCAGTGGATACTCGACAGAAGAAAGTAGCCCGAAATTGAAGTTCATGATTAGGCCTTCTGTTAAAGGTTTTATTCCTGTTAGCGATCAGTGGTTCGTCTCAGTTAGTGTGGGTTATGATTATGTGTTTGGATATAAAGACAAAAATGGCATTAACTTTGGCTTAGGATTACAATACAATTTTGACTATTAATATATTGAACGTATGAAATACTTTAATTTTTCAACAATAAAGACATTTATTATAGCAATCATATTACCATGTTTTGCTATCAGTTTCATCTCCTGTGAAGATGAGTCAGAGGACGATATTCCTGTTCAGAACTTGGTCGTTCCAGAAAGTGCATATTCTTTTACTGTTACATCTGTTAACAATGAAACAGAAACAATAGTATTTGCCGAACCAACTTTTACGGACAATTTTGAGATTCTGGGTTGTGAGGTTAAAAAAGTTATCTATTATGTGGATAATAATTTGGCATCAACAGAAACCCAATCTCCTTTTAAGTTAGAGTACAAGACAAACTCACTGTCAGCAGGAACTCATATCCTTAAAGCTATTTTTACTGTATCTGGGGAAAACTTTAACGAAGTGACTGTTGAATGCAAAAAAGAATTCCAGGTAAAGAGTTCTTCTTCTGAAGGGTTACCTGCAGTTGACTTTACTTTTGACTATGATCATTACGTAAGGGTGGGTGATAAAATTCATGCTTCTGTGACAATGAATGATCGTTATAACGCAGGTTACAAATTAAATAAAGTTGAGTTTTATTTTGATGGTACATTAATTAAATCACTTGATGCTTCACCATATGAAATTGAATTTTCCGCAGATTTGGAAGTTGGTAGCAGTCATTTTATAAGTGCAAGTGTCTACTATTCTTTAGGAAGCAATTCTTCCTCTTCATATTCATTATCAGGTAATGTTACTGTTTTGAATGATGACGAGACTCGTTATCTGTTTGTTCCTCACTTTTATTCCAATATTTCTTATAGTAACGGTGATGTGATTTCTGGTACAGGATTGCTTTATAAGGGAAAAGGAGACGACTCTCCTTATGAATTAAACCTTTATTGGGATGATGATTTGGTTGGAACATCCAAAACTTTCCCATATAAATTCAATTATACTATAAATAATTCCTCTGTTGGCATCCACAGATTAAAATACGAATGGGTAGAGTATGATAAAGATGGCAATTATAAAGGAAAATCGTCACAATCAAGTACATTTACAATAAAACAATGATTTAGCAATAATGGCGAATAAAATAAAATCTATTTGTGTGTTTTCATCCTTGCTGCTTTTCCTGAGTTGCGGGATGAATTCGCACAAGAACGAAGAAATCACTACAACATGTGGTGGGGACTCAGTTCATGTCAATCCGGATAAATTTAAAACAATCCCACAAGAATATCTAAATGTAATCGAAAAGTCAAATGCTATCGAATGGATGCTTTTAGATGCATATTCCGACAAGCCAGACACAACATTGCTGATAGGCGGGGGAGAAGTCTTGTTGAGTAAGACGGACAGCATAAAAGAAAGAATCGGTGCTGTAGTTTCTACTCTAACATATAAGGAGTCATTCCCCTTATCTGACCATGTAAAGGAATCCGTCTTCATGCCAGACTTGGCAATGAGGTTCATTTACAGCAATGATACAGTCGTTGTTGCATATTCTTTTTATTGTGACCTTTGTAGATTTCAAAAAGGGTACAAATATATTGATTATGATGGCGAGAATATAAGAAAGGAAATTGTTAGACTTTCGCTTCAAATATTCCCAAATGACAAATATTTAAGAGGACTTAATAGAAGAGGAAAATGAAAAGGTGTTACTTCGTTCTTTTGCTTTCCATTCTTGTTACATACATATATGGACAAACTATGCACTCTCTACTCTTTACTAATATGGAAGAACAAGGGCGTGAAGCAGATAGGAAGGCAGAACTCTCTAATATGATTAATTTTTGCAACGCAATTGCTGCTGCTATTGATTTCAAGCATGATTTAAGAGTCCATAGTGGTAGGGAGTTTACTTCGACAATAATGGAAAAAGACATCTCCACACTAAACGTCAAAAGAGGTGATATCGTAATTCTCTATTATGCTGGTCATGGATGCAATTGGGATGATGACGATTGGCCACATATGGCATTACTTGATAGACAATATTGGCAAACCACTGCTTTTTCAAGATTGAAGTCTGCATGTTCTAATGCAAAACTTACACTTTGTATAGCAAGTTGTTGTAACATGGATTCACGTGGAAGGACTGGTAGTTATGAATACGATTATACCTACATTGATAAAATCAAAGCAAAAAAATTGTTCACAGGCTTCAATGGTAGGATGTCCATTTTAACTTCGTCAAGCATAAGAGGCCAATACTCATATAGTTGGACGGGGGGTAATCGTTTAGGTTCTATTTATAGTATTAGCCTACGTGACGAGATATGTTCTGCTATTTCAGGAAAAACTAACATGTCTCTAGATTGGGGGAAGATCCTCGAAGCTGCAAAAGCGCAAACTCTTTATTATACGAAAGATTATAAACAGCCACAACAGCCTCAATATAAAATATATCGTAATGATGATACCCCTCAAATAACGACTCCTAAAATAAGTTTGAAGAATGCTCCAAAAGCAGAAATTGAATCTGTTCGTATTGAACATAATGTCGAAATTGGAGATTTCAAATATATGGCAATCCATCTAAATTTTAAGGCACATTATATGACAGATCATGGGGGCATGGTTGTTGCTTTTTTTGAGTCGCCCAAAGGAATTGGTGTAAAAGACACAAATGGGAAGTACCGTACAAAGGGAGGTAATGTTTGTACTTATTCAGATTTTGGCACACACTATACCCACTCTCGTTTTACTGATTTTAAATTATTAATACCAAATTCTGAGTTGCATGCAACTCGAGGTTCTCACACTTACTATGTGAAGGTTTCTGTTTATGATAACAAATCACGGAAATACATTGCAAATAGTGATTATATATCATTCGAAATAACAAAGAAATAGTTTTTATGATTTCCAGAGTCCTATTCATAACGTTACTATTTTATAGTATAACGCTTAGTGCCCAAACGAAGCGTGCGATAGTTATTGGATTAGGACAACAAGAGGATTCTAGTTGGAGTAAGATCAATGGGGATTCTGACATTCCCTATATTAAAACTATGCTGTATAGTTCTGGTTTTAATCGCCAAAACATTGTTACTCTTGTAAATGAGAAGGCAACAAAAAAAAATATAGTTACAGCTTTTGATAGATTAATAAAACAATGCAATAGCGGTGATATTATTTATATTCATTTTTCTGGTCATGGTCAAAGAATAACAGATATCGATGGAGACGAAAAAGATGGCTGGGATGAATCATGGATACCGTATGATGCTTATAAAGAGTATTGCTACAAAGATAAGGGAGACAAGCATCTAGTTGATGATGAGATCTACCGTTTTTTAACGAGTGTTAAAGAAAGAATAGGTGATAGCGGAAAAATCCTTGTCGTCGCTGATGCATGTCATTCAGGTGGTTCTTCTTTTATGAATGAGAATTATGAAAAGTTACCCAATGCCCCAATCCGTTATGATTTGAATATGTCTATTAGGGGTATATCAAAGCCCTTCGTTATCCCACATAGTCATATTTCAAGAGTAGTGTCTAAAGTGTCAGAAAAGTGGTTAATGTTAAGTGCATGTAAAAGTTTTCAGGTAAATCAAGAGTTAATCAATCCTCATGTCGGTATTTTATCCTATGCCTTGTACGTATTATCTAAAAATGGGAGTATAAGTATGGATAAAGTTGAGGACTTTATAAAAAAAAATAAAGGTCCATACCCGCAAACACCATTATTAGTTGGAGAAATTGGTAAATACGATATTTCAGATGTTTTAAAATAAATATAATGAGAAAAGTGACAATTAATAGAAAGTGTGTTATTTGTGTTCTTATGTTGTTCATTGCGAGTTCTTTATTTGCGCAAGTAAAAGAAAACAAGGTAAAGAAAGCAAGGGACAAAGATGCTTGTTTTGTGAAAGTAAGGAAACCTGGAGAACTTAAACAACGAATCCCAGAAAAAATGATCATGGCTATAAGAATCCTTAAAGTTGAAGGGAATATAAATAGTCAAGATGTAAAGTTTTTGAAATATCTTGCGAGTAGAACTACAATTAAAGACACTTTGGGAAATAAATTGGAGCCTTTCTTTGATTTGGATTTGACAAATGCGACGATAATGAATTCTAATGGGCTCTCTAAGCCAGATTTAAGTGACATTCCAAATGGTTTTATGAAGGATTGTAAACTATTACGCAGAATCGTGTTGCCAGTAAATACCGAGAGCATTGGAAAATCTGCATTCCATGGATGCAGTCGAATTGAGGAAGTCAAATTACCAATGGGGATAAAATCAATTGGAGATTATAGTTTTTGGGGATGTGCTACACTTGAAACCGTTTCGTTGCCAAGAACATTGAAGAAAATCGGATCCAGATGTTTTGAGAAATGCAGGAATTTAAAGATAATATCTCTACCTGATGGACTTGAAAGTATCGGTGTGGGAGCATTTGAAAACAGTGGAATTGTTAAAGTGCAGATGGCTGAGTCCGTTAAATCTATTGGAAAAGAAGCTTTTGCCAATACGCAGATTGAATATCTTGAAATTCCTGCTTCACTTCGCGAGTTTGACATTTCTACTGTAAATGGTTGTAGTCTACTTCAATATTTCTATGTTTCCAAAGATAATATTAATTATAGCGATATTAATGGGATACTCACTGATAAGGAAAAAACAACGGTCATCAAAGCACCAATAGGAAAACAAGGTATATGCAACTTACCTGGAACAATCACCAAGATTAGTGATTATGCGTTTGGTGGATGTGAGAAAATTGAAGAATTGATTTTGCCCAAGTCGTTGGTTGACATTGGCATGGCAGCTTTTGCTGGATGCAAGGGCATAAGCTCAATAGATTTGCCAGAGAAGATAACCAAGTTGCAACAGCGTTCTTTCGAGAACTGCACAAGCCTTCATTCTATTGGCCTGCCCCAAAACTTGAATATAATTGAGGACAGCACGTTCGTTGGTTGCTGGAGTTTGCATGAAATAAAAATAGGTGGAAAAGTTGAATCCATAGGTGGGTCTGCATTCTCAAATTGCGGAATTGTTGAGATTGATCTGTCAATGGTGAAGAATCTTGGTATGAATGTATTGTCAGGATGTTCGAAGCTAAAAACGGTCAAGTTACCTCTTTTAGAAAATATTCCCGATGGTATGTTTAAAGATTCTGGATTAACATCCATCGATTTGCCGCAGGGAGTAAAAATTATAGGCATTTCTTCATTTAAAGGATGCCAGAATTTGCAAAGCATTGAGATTCCTCAAAGTGTTACACAAATTAACAAGTTTGCATTTGCAGGGGCTGGTTTGCATAAGGTAGTATTGCCAGATGCAATAACATTGATAGGACGTGACGCTTTTACTGGATGCAAATCACTGAAGAATGTTCAATTGCCAAAGAATATGATGACGTTGTCAAATCATACATTTAGTAACTGTTTGTCGTTAGATTCAATTAAACTGCCTGATGCTATACAAATGATAGGAAATGGCGTTTTTCAAGGCTGTCGTTCGTTACAGTCAATCAGGCTGTCTCCCAACCTAAAAAAGATTGGTAATTCTGCCTTTGATGGGTGTATGAAATTAAAGGATATAAAATTTCCTGCCAAATTACAGGAAATAGAAGCGTGTGCTTTTGCTCAAAGTGGCGTAACAATGATTTCACTTCCTGAGGGTATAACTACTATTAATAATGGCACTTTCAAGAACTGTGCTAAATTGGAAAGTGTTGTGTTGCCTTCGTCAGTACTTACCATAGGAACAGACGCTTTCTATTCCTGCATATCTTTGTTAAGTATTACTTTACCGTCTTCAGTAACAACCATCGGTGACAACGTTTTTGCAGGATGTGCTTCTCTTGAGTCGTTTGATTTTCCTTTGTCCATCTCAACAATAGGTAGCAAAACATTATTTGATTGTGAAAGCCTAATTTCTGTAACTTGTCATTGGTTAGAGCCTGTAACAATTAAAGACGTTATAAACAATAAGGAAACGACTCTTCGTGTTCCTGCAGGAACGATAAAGGCTTACAAGAAAGCAAAGGGTTGGAAAAAGTTTAAGAATATAATTGAATACTAGTTTTTTATAAAGATGATGGAAACAAGACTATATGCAAAAACATATTCGGATGTTGTTTATGTGGATGGCATGTACAAGCGAGATCCCGTCATAGAACGCGCCTTATATAATCATTGTAAGCAATATTTTGACGAGAATTATCGCGCAATGTTTTTCGTTGGTGACGAACACAAGATGGAGATATTTCAGGAATCTTTCATCAAACTATGGGAAAATATTGAGCAACAAAAGATATATGTTGATGACGGAGTGTTGAAGGGGAAAGACGGTAAACCGTTCACAAGTACCTTGACAACTTACTTTATGGGTATTGCTAAATTGAAGTATAAGGAATGGGTACGTGAACATTGTGTTGGTTTGAATATTGAAAATGTGGAAAAGAATCGAAGGGATAAGGATGCAGAGATATACAAAGAGATGCTCTATGATGAGGGTGAGAATGCTATGCTGGAGATTATATCGGATTGTATCAGCCACATGTCAGAGCGATGCAATCAGATATTGACGCTATTTTATTACAAAGAGATGAGTCTTGATGATATTATGATTGAGTTGCCGACATTCACTAGCAAGAATGCATTAAAAACAGAGAAATATAAGTGCATGGAGAACTTGCGAAAGTCTGCTCAGGAGATTTATCACAGATATTTGAACGCATAAATACCAAAAAAATGAAGATAGAATTTCAAGACCGTATAGACAATTATTTGTTGGGAAGAATGTCTGAAGAGGATTGCAAGTCTTTTGAGCAGGAACTGGAGCGGAATGACGAGCTTCGTGGACAAACGAAGTTCTCCAAGGATGTGCAGAATGCAACGAAGAGTAGAAATGAGAAGCTTAAGAAGATGGAGGAATGGAAAAATGATTATGTATGGCAGCATGACTGTCACGTGGCAAAAACATCGTATAATCAAACTGGTAGCGGATATGATTACTGTCCGGCTCCGCCATTAGATCAGACTTTTACAAAACCACGTTCATCAGGTAAACGCTTCTTCTATTTTATTTCGGGTATTGCTGCTATATTTATTGCTGGTTTCTTTTTGTTTAACAGGGCTTTTTATGGCAGTAAATCCGACATAGAAATAATATATAGCCCATTGTCAACGGAGCATGGCAATATAAGAGGCGGTGATAGCTTTGAAGAAATTGAAAAACTGCTAGTAGACAAAGATTATAAGGATGCATTAAGTAAAATAGAAAAGGAAGAGACAAATCTTCAGAAACACAATATTGATACAGATTCTATTAAAGATGTAGAACAGCGTGAATATGAAAAAGTAATAATAAAATTAGATTTCGATAAACTCTGTTGGATGAAAGTATATGCATTACTCGGGCTTGACAGACGTAGTGAAGCAATTGAGTTGCTTGAAGAAATGCGGGCTAATAATAACACTTATAAGGATCAGGCAGACTCAATATATCATTTGGTGAAATAAGAGTGTGTTTTCACTATTTTTGTTTATCATATTGCTGCGTCAGAGTTATCCTTTGGCGCAGTTTTTTATTTGATACAGTGGTTACTTTATCCTATAATCCCTCATAAACAGACAAAAGAACAATAATAATATGAAGGATCAAGTAATTGAAGAAATTAAACGCTTGTGTGGCAAAGTGGAGTGGATGCCTGGACTTGGGCATTATTTCCTTATTAACAACACACTTTGTGTATATATGTATTGTAAAGGGACGGAAAGTTTACGTTTCGCAATCCCATATTTGGGTAAAGCTACTGAGAATAACAAAAGCAAAATGATGGATTTAGTGAACCAGACAAACCGAGAGGTAAAGTATATAAAAGCGGCATTGCTTGACAACGGGAGTCTTACACTCACATACGACCATAAAGTGATGAAGGGCGAAAAACCGCAGGATTTTGTACCACATATCATCAATGCGCTGGGATTTGCATCAAACTACATTATCGGGAAAATAGGAGAATAGTAACATTTAAATGAGTTGAAATATGAAGAAGCAATTTTTGTTTTTTTTGATAGCGTTGCTATCTACGTTAATACCGTGCCAGATTTTTGCACAGAGCATTATAGAACCAGTCGATAGTGTCTGGGTAGATATTACACCATGTGACAGTATCAGTGAGGATGAAATGGTCGTTGATACAGTCAGTGCTGATGGACTAATGAATGATTTGCCCATTGTTAGTCAGTATGACCTCAAAGAATATGAGTGGGTTGAAATCTGCTATAATCCGAAGTACGCTATTGTGTCAAAGGATGGGAAGAAGGGAATCTATGATATGATGCTGCATAAGAATGTCACCGAAATAGAGTATCGGGATTTGGGATTCTCGAAGCAGACTGTAGCAGAGGATAGTGCCTATATCAGTATGTTTTATGCTACAAAGGGTATCAAACGGGGTATCGTAAGTATATACGAACCCACCAATAACGTGGTGTCAATCTGGATGGATGACCCTGATGAACTGTATTCGTTGGACGAATGTACGACTATTGATAAGAAGATAACAAAGAAAGCAACAAAGCTATTAGATACTCTGATGAAATCGCAACAGATGGAGAATGCTCAGATAGTTATTCTTGATGCCAAGTCGGGGCGATTGAAGACGTGGGTAAGACTGGATCGAGATACAGGGAAGGATGAAGCAGGGAAGTTATTGGTACACTCATGTACTGGTTCTCTGACGAAGCCGTTCCATACGGTGATGGCATTAGAGAATGATAGTGTTTCACTGGATTGTACCAAGGATGGAATGAGTTATCGACAAGCAGTCAAGAGTTGTGATAATAAGATGATATATCAGGCAATAACTAATGGTTATCGTAGGAGTGCAGTCAATAGAGTTTGGAGAGAACTAACCGATACCCGGAATCCTTCAACCAGCCCTTTTATTCTGGCAGTTGGATATAATAGTCTTGCCAACAACGGCACTATGATTATCCCGACGATGAAGGCTGACAGCGTGAATGTCGAGGAGGATGTGTTCTCTGCCAATAGTCTTGCAAATCTAAAAGAGGTTCTGAAGGTAGATAGAGTTACTTCGCCTCAATTGGCGTGGCTGTCAGCAGATACCGAGTGGCTGGGATATGCCACAACAGAGGATATTTTCGCAGAGGATGACAAAGAACGTACCACACCTATTGGGAAACAGATAGAGTTTGCCGGGTGCTTCCCGATGGAGGAACCACGATACACCATTTGCATCGTCGGTGATAAGCTTTCTGTGGATGCTACACCAGCCTTATTCAAAGAAGTTGCGAATTCGTTGGTGAAATGGCTTTTGAAGAGAAAATAGTTATATTCACTGATTATATGAGATTTTTTACTTACTTTTGTAGGCAGATTATTATCGATATAAAAAACAGGAAGGACTATGGAGAAGTGTAAGTTAAGGAAAGGCGACAGAATTTATGAGTGCCGGTATCATGAGGCAACATTGACGGAACTTATTGAAGACCCGAAGTTGCGTGTGCAGGGGGAGGATTCTCATTACTGGCACTGGAAAGCCAAAGTAATAGAAACCAATTCCCATAACGTCGTGCCTGGGGATATTGTGGAGTTCGGAATTTTGGAAGAAGCACCTCAGTACGGGCCAAGGCTATTCCGCAAGAATCTGTATGAAGTCGGATATGATGCCGCTGAGCCTGTATTGCCACCATTTGATTCGATTTCGGATGAAATTATAGACTATCCAGATTTGATTGTTGGTTTGACATTCTGTAGCAATGAACGGGGTATTACGTGCCAAGGACACCCATTGCTTGAAAAATTGTCTATTCACCCCATAGGTGAAGGTATGCTGTGGATAGGAGACAGTCATGGTCCTCTGTTCTTCGCCAATTCCCAGACAGGTAAGGCTAGGCAATTATTAGATGAAACAAGTCATCTGGTTGGGTTTGAAGATCGAGATTTCGATTGGGAGAAGCTAAAGACTGTAGAACATCCGTATGATGTCAACCATAAATATGTGGACTATGGTGGTTTGGGGCGATATTGGGATTTCAGTGATGGTGTTTGCTGCCTGTGTTGGATGCTTCACCCTGATGGACGCTATTATGCTGATGAAGATGGATTTGGAATGGAGGATGACGATGAGGAAAATATCTATTGTATCATTGACAGCAACCTTCGTATTGTCATCCCTTGGCAACCAATGACTGATGATGATAGGGCGGCTAAAATGAGAGAAGCGCGAGATAAAATCAGATAGCAGATGATCAAGATGAAGATAAAGTGGTTTATATCTATTATCATTCTGTTACTTTGCTGCGGTTCTCTTATAGCACAAAATACAATGAGAGTCCATTACAAAGACGGATCGATGCAGGATATTTCCATCACCGAAGTGGATAGCGTGACCTTTGTAACGAAGGATGCGCCTGATAATGAGGTGTCATTGGTTGGGGACTGGCTGTGGGGAAACAAGAATGCGGGCTACTATGAGCTGATAACCTTTAATGAAGACCACACTTATACAGGATATGATAACTACTTTTCATTTGGTTTTGACACATGGACATACGGGTGGTATTCACAGTTTGGTTCAATGCTGACCTTACAGTCGAATGGTTTTGGATATAAGAGAATGTATAATTGGCATCTCATTGGACTTTCGTATAATGCCTTGGAAGTGATGACAAACACAGGCGGATACACTTACTATAGGCTCCAGAGTGAGGTTGTGAATGTCTCACTTGCAAGTCCATTCTTGTTTGCAGATGACGACTATGTAGTCTTTGCAGATGAAGTCATCGTCAAAGCTCAGAACAACAAGTTGATAGGAAACTCCAAAGGAACAACTTACACATTAGTAAACATTGCTTCACGGAATGAGATTGTAGCATACAAAGTAATCGTAGCATAAGTGTTTGTGAGTTTTAACGTTGTTCCTCCGTGCCAGTCGGTAACGGAGGATTTTTTGTCGTTTTTGGTTACTTTGCATAGACGGATTACATAAACAAGCATATTACATCCTTCAAGGAAGTTGCGCCCGACACGAAACAGGGTCTAAAGCTATGAATAAGAGATTATGGATTTTTATACTGATTTTGGCAGGTAGCTTATCAGTTGTTGCGCAGGACAGCTACTACTTGGAAAAAGCCAAAGACTATATGCGCGACGCAGAGTATTATACGAAGAAGGCTGAAGGGTATGACCGCGAAGCAGAGTATTATAACAAGAAAGCCCAGGGGTATCTGCGAGAAGCGGACTATTATTCGCGGAACAAGAAGTATGATAAGGCAAACACTTATAGCAGATGGGCCAATGAAGCATCAGACAAGGCTCGAATGCAAATGAGATGGGCCAATGAAGCGAGAGAGAAAGCCCAGTTGAGGATGCGCTGGGCAAAGGATGCAATGGATAAAGCAAGACAGAAACGATAGGAATGGTTACTCCAAATCCTCTTTTACTCATAAAGGAGTAAGTAATCAGATGTTGAACCGATAAGATGTTACGATTATGATGCAGAACTACGACATGAAGATTCAAGAGAAGGCTGAGAGAGTTTTCAGCGTGATGGAAAAGAGAGTGTCAGCACAAGACGTGGAGCGTATTCGCGCTGCCTTTGAACTGGCCAAAACGGCTCATGCAGACCAGAAGCGCAAGTCTGGAGAACCCTATATTTTCCATCCTATCGCTGTTGCCAACATCGTGGCAGAGGAACTGATGCTGGGTGCCAACCCCGTCATTGCAGCCTTTCTGCATGATGTGGTTGAAGATACAGACTTTACGATAGATGATATTCAGCAGCGTTTCGGCGATGATGTCGCATTTCTGGTGCGAGTAGTAACCAAGCAGGAAAAGGAACACTATGAGATGTCGAGGCAGATGGACAACTACAAGCAGATGCTAGACTCCATCCACTATGACATCCGTGCGCTGTTGGTTAAGTTGGCAGACCGTCTGCATAATATGCGTACACTGAGTAGTATGCGTCCTGACAAGCAGATGAAGATTGCTGGTGAGACAGACTATTTCTATGCGCCATTGGCAAACCGCCTCGGACTGTACAACATCAAGGTGGAACTGGAGAACCTGAGTTTGCGCTATCGCTGTCCTCATGAGTATGGGGAATTAGAAACCAAGATTCAGCGAGACAAACAGCAGAAAGAGGGACGAATGTCAGTGTTTACTTCCAAGATAAGGGATATACTGGAGCAGAACGGCATTCAGGCAACTGTTACCACAGAGTACCGAGAGCCTTACAGTCTATGGCGGAAGATGCGTAAGACGGGAGTGGATTTCAATCATCTTCCTGACCGTCATTTTGTGGAAATAGTATTCCCTTGCGATGATGTGGAACAAGAAAAGGACATGGTGCTGAAGATTTATTCACGGTTGACAAGTGTGTTCCGTGAGAAGCCCTGCGGAATCCTGAACTATATTGACTCGCCCAAGGAGAACGGTTATCAGAGCTTTCACGTTCAGCTGTTATCAAACTATGGTTGTTGGGAGGAAGTGCATATTTCTACTGAGCGCATGGTACGCCACAACACGATCGGCATCGTTGCTGAGCGTGAGGAAAGCAATATCCGCAGATGGGTTGACCGATTCCGCAATGTCCTGAAGGATATGGAGTTCCACCAGAAGGATGGAGGCTTTATCCAGAACGTAGTCACTTCGTTCTATAACGACGACATCATGGTGTTCACTCCAAGGGGACAAGCCATCAATCTTCCGAAGAAGGCATCGGCACTTGATTTTGCCTTTGAAATCCACAGCCATATCGGTGAGCATGCACACTATGCTCGCATCAATGGGCAACTGTCGTCCATCAAGACGGTCTTGCATCGTGGAGATGTGGTAGAGATATTCACTAAGCAGAATATAGTGCCTCTCAAAGAGTGGAACAACGTAGTGGTTACCTATAAGGCTAAGCGTTTCCTGAAGAGTTATTTTGCAAAACAGAAGCAGCCTAAGTTCCATCGCTGTCCTTACTGTAATCCCATTCCGGGAGAAGAAGTTATCGGCTTCAAGGAACCTGACGGTAGTGTAACGGTACATAAGCGTAGCTGTCCTACCGCCATTGAAATTGCATCCCAGCAAGGTGACTCTATCGTTTCAGTAGATTTCATGGAGGACGAGAAGGTGCTCTATCCAGTCAGCATAGAGATTGTGGCTGTTGACCGTTTCCATCTGTTGAGCGACATGATTAGCTGTATCACGAATGAGTTGCGTCTTTCCATTGATGCACTGACAACGAAAACCGTTGACTGCCTTGTAAACTGCACCATCTCCTTCGGAGTTCATTCCTTTGGAGAGTTGCAGACTATCATCAGTCATATTTCTGCCATTGAAGGCATAGACGAAGTAAAAAGAGTGTAACCTGAAAAAATATGTTGGCTGGACAGATAGAAAACCGCCACTTTTTGTACTCTCTACTCTTGACAACGTGAATGTTTAACTTGATTTATGGAGGTTTAGGATGAACGTAAAGACGAATGCAGAAAAGGAGTGGCTTCGAAAGATGGAGGGAGGAATCCCAAGGCATCAAGCAGAGGATGTTGCACCAGCAAGAGCAGCTGCCGCCAAGAAGGAGAATACTCCAAAGACTCACGCGGGCAGTGGTTTCCAAGACGTGGCAGGGATGGATGAACTTAAGCAGTTGGTAATGGAAGGATTTATCAATGTGCTGAACAACAAGGAATGTGCCAAGGCATTCGGGGTTACACCGCCAAGTCTTTTGTTCTACGGTCCATCCGGGTGCGGTAAGACCTATTTCGCAGAGAAGATTGCCGAGGAGGTAGGCGTGAACTTCATGAAGATTGTGCCGGATGACATTGCATCGACACTTGTACACGGAGTACAGGAGAAGTTGGCAGATGTGTTCAGACGGGCCGCTAAGTCAGCACCGACCCTTATCTTCTTCGACGAGTTTGACGCAATGGTACCGCACCGATCCAATGATGATAGGAACTATCAGAACGGGGAGGTGAACGAATTCCTCTGTCTGCTGAATAACGCATCAGAAAAAGGTATCTATGTGCTGGCTGCGACCAACCACCCGGAACGTATTGACAAAGCCGTACTTAGAACTGGCAGAATCGACGAGTTGATATATGTGGACATGCCTAACAAGGAGGCGCGTGAGAGCCTTTTCCGCCTGGCATTGTCAAAGTTGCCGACAGAAGAGGGCATCGACTTCATGAAACTGGCTGATATGACAAAAGGCTACAACTGTAGTGACATCAGCTATATCATCAAGGTTGCCTCACGAAAGATGTTCAATGCGAGTATTGCCGAGAAGGAGAAGCCCTACAAGGTTATCACACAGACATTGCTTGAAGACACCATCTCGCATAAGGCTCCATCGGTGAGCAGCAAGGATCTTCGGGAGTATGAGCGCATCCGCAGTGAGTTTTCACCCAAGGATGTAGGGTGCAGGCATCAGGCCATTGGCTTTCATTAACGACATTAGTACAAACAATTAAAAGATTACGATTATGAAGGAACAGATTTTGAACACATTTGCAGCAATGGGATTCCAGCTGGAGGAGATGGAAGGATTCGGCTACGGTTTCCGCTATGAAGGGATTAACTATCTCTATATGCCCAATGATGACGACGAGGACTTTCTGAACATAGCAGTCCCTGCCATCGTGGAGATTAACGACGAGAACGCCCATGCCGCTCACATGCTGATGGACAAGCTCAACTCTACGCTGAAGTACGTAAAGGCAAACAAACTGGGCGACAGTATGTGGCTGTTCTATGAGCGCGAACTGTATGGAGGTGAGGATTTCGAGAAGTTGCTGTCTCGCATGATTCTTCATCTGGAAGCAGCACTGAACTTCTACCGCAATGCTATGGCGAATATCAAGGAGGAACTTGACAGCACTGATGGCGACAAGCCTTCAGGCGACAATGAGGAAGCAGCGTAAACAACAGTAAAGGAAGAAAAAGATGAGCAACAAGAAGGAAATGATTCTCCGGGTGTTGGAGAAAATGGGCTATAAGCCGGAAATCGACAATGACGGCGACATTCAGCTTCGTTATCAGATGAAGACCATATTTGTCCTGACAGGTGACGAGGATGAACAGTACATTTCGGTGATGCTGCCGCAGTTCCATGAGATTGCGGATGGTGAAGAAACCCTTGTGCTGGCAGTATGCAACAAGATGACCCGCGAGCTGAAACTGGCAAAGGTCTATGTTGACCAAACGTTCAAGAACGTAAGTGCTACTTGTGAGTTCTTCTACTCGAATGAAGAGGCTCTGGAGCAATGCCTTGCGCACTCTATGGAACTACTTGGTGTGGTTCGCTCGGTGTTCAGAAAGAACAAGACGGAATTAAGTGAGGAATAAAGAATTTTTAAATTGAGAGAAGTTATGAACGAGACAAAACAGACAAAGACACAGGTCTTTAACGTGATTATCCTCGACAAGAGCGGATCGATGGAGAGCATCCGCAAGCCTGCAATAGATGGATTCAACGAGACTCTGGCAGGCATACAGAAGGCACAGGAGAAGTTTGTAGATACACAAGACCACTTTGTATCTCTGCTTACTTTCTGCGACTGTGAGAAGAAGTATGTATTCGACAAAGTTCCTGCAAAAGACGCACGGAAGTTGACCATGGAGGACTATGAGCCTTGTTGCTGCACGCCTTTGTACGATGCCATGGGGTTCACTCTGACAACAATGCGTAACTATGTGAAGAAGGTTGATGATGCTGTTGTAGTCGTTACTATCATTACTGATGGCTATGAAAATGCCTCGAAGGAATATACTGGAGCAGCTGTCAAGAGACTGGTCGAGGAACTGAAGGGTGAAGGATGGACATTCACCTATATGGGAGCCAACCAGGATTCGGTAGAGGTGGCATTCAACCTGTCCATCCGCAACTCGTGTAACTTTGAGGCAACAGCAGGAGGAACCGCGAGGGTAATGGCCAGGGACACCAGCACTCGTATGAACTTCTTTTCACGGCTTGCACATTTTAAGGAAGATGCGGATGGTTGTGCTGCGATGCCATCAGAGGAGCGCCGTGCTCATTATACGGCAATGGCTGACGAAGCGTTTGACGAAGAAGAATCAAAAGGATAATCATTCATGGCTATGAAGTGTTACATAAAACTGTTCTGGGCAGGGCTGACAGGTATTTTGTCAGCCATTGCCAACTGGTTTACCACAGTACTTGGGATGACAGACGACTCCAAATATGGTAAGTTTATCCGTCGAGTTGTGGGTTCTTGTTTTGCCTTGATGGTATTCATCTTTACAGGATCTGTTCTTTGGGCTGTTGGTGAAGAAGTATGGCGCAAGTTGGATTGCGACTGGTTTAAGGCAGAGGAGATAGACTATTACGGCAATGAAGAGCTTTCTCGTGAGATTTCTTTCCATGAGGGATATGCAAGGGATGGGTATCTATTCAATCGTGACAACAAGAAAGTCCTGAAAAACATCAGTTGGATTGCAAAGCCTTTAGGTGAAGACTCTTTGGTTTGCTATAGTAATGGAGAAAAGCGAGGTTATTTCAATATGTACACAGGCGAGGTGGTTATCAAACCGCAATATCGCCATGCGTGGATATTCTCTGATGGCCTTGCATCTGTGGAAGAGAACGGCTGGATCAAGTTCATTGACTATACAGGAAAGGTCGTGATAGATAATCATTTCCGATATATCCCAGGTATGGATGGCTACGTGTTCCACAATGGTCATTGTGTCATACATAATAAGAAAGGAGACCGTCTTGGGCTAATGAACAAAGAGGGAAAGACTGTTCTGGCTCCTGAGTATATCAGCGTTGAGCCGACTGACTCTTTCTGGATTGTCAGCAATGGAAAGGAAAATTCCGTGCTGAATGCAAACCTCGAAACGGTATTACCCTTCATGGATGCGAAGGTATGGATTACCACTGGGATGATAGAAGTAACGATGAGTGACCACTCTATCCGAACTTATTCATTGCAGGGTGACGTAATCGAGGACTTCCATATCAGTGAGGTGTCTCAGTTATACTATGATACCGATGAAATTTGCTATAATTCCACCAAAACATACGATGACGAAGGGAATTTGTCAAGTGAAACAGAGAATAGCGAAGCAACAACAGGTTCAGGCGTAGCCCGTTGTCGTCGTTACCAAGCTGAATATAACTGGTATGGATTGATGACACAAGACGGTCATGTTCTTACACCTCCATCGTACTCAGACATTACTGCCATCGGCCCAGACTTGTATCTGTGCAAGACGGACTGCGAGCATGGATTCATTATCAATGGGAAAGGACAAAGAGTGAAGTAGTATTATGATTGCCAGCATATTGTGTGCTGTCAATCAAACTTGCAAATGTAGAATTGGCTTGGGCAATGAACAGGATGAAGTTGTTGGTTGGATTATTGATTATCATGCTCCTTGGAGGTATTTGGGGAGCTGGAGAATGGAATTGGACTTTATTTACTGATTCGCAGAGAACAGATACGGATTCAGCAATGATGAGTTTTCCGAATAATGATTCTGTTCTTAATAACGGAGAATGTCTGGAAGAAGATCGCGACACTACTTTGTTCGCCGAATATGTCTCACCATTTATTCCAGCAACAAATAAGCCTCTGAAGTCCTTTTATAGATATAAAAAGGCACGATATGCAGATTTCAGCAGTAGGTTTCACTACAAATTATCGGTTGATTTTCCCAAATCATCTGTTAGGAACAACCATGCTATCAGAGCATGGCTGGCTGAAAAGGTTGTCGGGTCTGTATCGGATGATATGATTTATAATGGAAATAACTATAGTGAGCATCAGATAGAAAAGTACGTTACAAATCTGTACTTTGCCATCAAGAAAGAAGAATATGCTTCTGAGGACACAACCTACTACCCTATAGAAGCATTCATCGAGTTGAACCTACAAGCCAGAGTAAGAAACAACAAGTTTGTTACCTATCAGGAATTTACGCATGAGTACGACGGCGGCGTTCATGGCTATTATACAGAGCGGTTAGTTTCCTTTGATCACGTTCATAAGCAGGAAATTGACAATAATTATTTGTTTATAGACAATTCTATTGATAGCATTGTTAATCTGCTAGTAGATGAAGCAAAGAAAACGCCTCACTATTGGGAGTGGAAGCCGAATATCAAGGGATATGTTTTCGTTGCAGATGAACAAGGGCAACCTACTGGCGAGATTAGGCTGCCGCAGCCAGGACTGTCAGAAGTTGGATTGGTGTTTTCTTTTCAGCCATACGAAATAAGCTGTTTCGCGGCTGGTACATTCCATTTCACCATACCATACAATCGGCTTAGACCTTACTTGACAAACAAAGCGAAATGGTGCTTGAATATAAAATAAATATCAAAGGAATATGAAGAATATTTTAGTTTTTATCGTCATTATGGTGATGTCAAGTTGCGCAAAGTTGGAGCTTGAAGAAATCGTGGACAGCCCAGTTCCTGAAAAAGCGGATCCTATCAGCAATGTAACTACGAGATCTGATGGACATGACTGGCAGGTTTTCTCCTTGTATTTCCTTGACAAGTTTACCAAGGAGAGGCTGGCGAAGTTTCGTAAGGTGTGGAATGAGCCTCGATGGTATTATCAAGCGGTTGACTCTATTGAAGATTATAAGGTTCTGTCCGATATTGCTGATCCCTATATTATGGGAAGCAGCTATGAGTTAGGAGAATTGAAGTCGTCATTCATTTATGGTGGTGACAGTATCAGGATTCACCGCTGTGGTGACTATCCCAAAGAGAATCCGAGGTATTCCCTGCTTGTAGTGACCGTAAAAGAAGGAAAAGACGAATGATTTTCAGCCAGTCATGGCAGAAAACAGGGAATGGACGACTCTATAGATAATGAAGGGGAAAATAGTATAAACTCAATAATAGTGACGTATGAAAAAGTATTTGTTCTTGGTGATGACGTTGGTCTTGGTCAGTTGTACAGACCAGATGGTGGTGGATGAAGTGGCAGGAGAACATGCACAGCAGACTTCTGAAAGTAATGTGGCGACCCTTATGGAGAAAGCCCGTTGGGGTGACGGTCAGGCTTATGTGAAGCTGGCAGACTGCTACCGTGACGGAAAGGGAGTCAAGCAGGATTTCATCAATATGCTTGCCATGGCGTCATTTGCCGATGACTATGGTGGCATCGAACGTATGGAGGATTATCTCTCGGCTCTTCCTGAGGATTCAGAGTACAAAATTGTGTTCGACGCGATGGAGAAGTTCTCTGGCAACAAGCAGGAAGAAGGACTCGCAATGGCGGAGGAACTGATTAAGAGAGATTGTGCTGAAGGATATGCGGTAAAGGGTATTATCCTGTCTGAACAAGGCAACCGTGAGGAGGGCAAACCCTTACTGGAACGGGCTGCTGAGAAAGGAAGCGGTTTCGCAAATCTCTATCTTTGCATGTCGGACTTGAAGGGCACTGAGAATCCCGACATCGCCAGGCTGACAGCACTGGCAGAAAGAATGCCCCTTGCGAATGCGTGTCTTGGAAAGATTTATTCGGGTAAGAACGATGAGAGCAGGAAGGATGAGCGTTTGGCAGCGTATTACTATATGAAGGCTGACGAGAAAGCATGTCTGCCCAAAGACGGTGCCAGGTGGCTATTGGCATATCATCGTAATGGAGGCAACTTGCAGTTAGGCAAAAAGGACATTGAGCGTCTGGAACTGCTTGCTGATTCTCCAAAAGAAGAACCAGTAAACATCAGGCACAGGGACAGTGTGTTGGAAACGGGAATAGCACTGCATCTTGAACAGGATCAGGAAGAATACAAGATATGGTCTAAGGCCATCGTCTATGTTGTGGAAACTAAGACGGGTAAAATCAAGGCGAATGTATCTTACGAGCGTAAGGGAGATTCATTCGTTCCTTATAAGGACACCTATAACCAGGAACAGAGTATAATGGAATGCGGTTCCACCTACCTTGCACTGTTATCTACAGGTAAAGTGACTCCTGAACATGTGTATAATACGGGTGTTGGTGTCTATGGGAATGTGCGTGATCACAATTGGCGGCGTGGTGGTTATGGTGCAATTTCCTTGGAGCGAGCTTTAGAAGTTCGTTCCCAGATTGCCTTCACAATGGCGAAAGAGCAAGTGTTTGGCGGGAATACATCTGAATTCGACGATCTGATCTATTCGTATCTTGGAGGATGGCCAAATTGTGCTTATGGCATACTGGCTTTCTACAATGCCGTTGCTAACGGGGGTAAAATGGTCGAGTTAGTTTCAGAAGGCGCATACGGTAACGTGATTCAGGAACAAATAGCTCAGCCACAATATATCAAGGAACTGCAAGTGGGATTAGAGCATAGTGTTTCGCATGGCCTTATGCGCAAGGCTGGTCGTGATTATGTAAAAGTGTCAGCTTGTGGACGTACGTTCAACCTTACTGACAATTATCGCAGGATGGAACTTTGCGGATATTTCCCATCAGAGAATCCACTTTATACTATTATGGTGATTCTCGAAAAAGAGGGCTTGCCAGCAAGTGCCGGTGGAATGTGTGGGCCGATATTTGCCCATACTGTTGACCTGCTTGTGGAATTATACAGGCTGGAACCTATGTGGAGTTCGAAGTTTGAAGAAGAAAAAGATGAGATAGTAGAGGTAGTTGACACTATTGCTGTTGAATAAAAAGATAATCGTCTATATGAAGTCAAAGTTGTTGGCAAAAGGCATAGAGAAGCTTTTCTTCATTATCGACCTCCTTATTTGCAGTGTTTGGGGACTATTCATGTTCTCAGAATGGTCTTTCAGCCTTCGGGCGGTGATGGTTCCTGTTCTGCTGGTCCTCATGAGGTTGGTGTTTTCCTTCTTGGTATATAAGCGTGTGGGCTATGGGCTGTTCTCTGCCATCTGCTTTGCCATTGTCCTGCTGTTATATGAGCATCGTAGTGTTGTGCTCGCCCTGCCAATTATCAAGATGATAGACTTCCCCATCCTGATATTCGGGGGCGCAGAGCTTGATTCATTTGCCTCTGCATACTACTATACATCAGGCAAGGAAGTGGGAACCCTCATAGCGAACATAGGCTTCGCATGGCTTGCAGGTTATCCGATACTATTTGGTCTTTTCTTTTTGCTGAAGATAAAGACGCTCAAGTTCAAGATGATGCCTGGCTGGAAAACTGTCATCAAGTATGTCCTGGCAGTTTCGCTTTATGCCTACCTCTATGAGTTTGTCAGGGAACCGTCTTCTCCGCCCGACTGGTGGGTATGGACTCTGCTAATGTCGCTGATACCGCTTATCGTAGAGCGATACCGTTATAAGGAACATCCTGACAGTTTCATTCCGCTGTGGAAGGACAAGATGGTAAAACAGTATGGATTGCTTGCGCTTATCATCTTCACAGCCTTCCTGATAGGACGTGAGAATCCAGGTTATCTCGGACTCGTCGGGGCGACAGCATTGCCCATATTACTGCTCTATGTCGTTCTGCATTTCTGCGGGCAACAGCTTCAAAACAAGGACGTGTGGATATTGGCGTTTGGCGCAGTTCTGTATTGGTGGGCGCAGTTCTTCGACAGCGAATTCAAGATTATGCTGCTCATAATCAATCTGTGTTGTATCGCATACGTTTGTTTCCTGAAAGGGCTTAATTGGAAGACACTGTTGTTTGTGCCAATAGCCATCATTGTGTTTATCCAGCCATGTTGCATCGGTTATAATCTCTATGCGGCAACGCATGTTGGCATGAGGGCAAAATATAGAGACTATTCTCCCGCCATCAAGGGATTGTGGCTCGTGGATTGCGGCAGCGACAAGCTGGGGCTGCGTGACAGATATGGAATGGTGTTGAATGCTGACTATGAGGACATCCAGCAACTTCAGCCAACAAAGCCTTTCGTAAAGGTGCAGAAGAACGGCAAATGGGGAGTGTATGACATTGAGCAGCACCAGATGGAGATTGAGCCAACCTACACAGACATCGTTCAGAAAGGCAAATACACTTTCCTGTTGGAAGATACGTTAAACACAGAGAACAACAAGTATCTGACGATGTTTGTTCGTTATTATCGCTATCGGGCCAGGATCACTAAGTTCTATGCTTTGACGGACACTATCCCGTCAGAACCGCTTGCCTATGAATGGCCGGAAGATTGAACGTTGAGATTGAAGAAAAGAAGAATATGAAATACTGTATTGACATGACAAGAAAACTGTTTTATGTGTTTGACATGGTGCTGTTTGGACTATTGTTGTTCTCAATAGAGCATACCATGTTCAGGGAGAATATGATTATCGACACGATGCTTGATGTTGCCTTGATTCTCCGCATCATCATTCCGTTTCTTTTATATCGATATGAGAAGATGGCAGTATGGCCGATATTGTTATTTGTAGTCCTGTTTGGAGGAGTGATTTACTCCGATGTTTTCTATAACACCATCCTTAATATGGGGAAATTCCCGTCCATAGTTCTCAGTTCAGGGCCTGATCCAGATTATGGTATGATATATTCCAGAAACACCACTGGCATGACTCTCATGCGGGGTATCATTTATTGGATATGGCTAATACCGGTAGCTGTCTATGTCATTCATTTCGCTTGTAAGCTGACCAGAAGCAATGATTACCCTTGGTACTACTTCCTTGGTGTTATCATGTTCAAGGATAAGGCTGCAAAGACTTTCTTGCGTATGGCGGCAATGATCGGAATTGCCTATTTAATCGGATATGAGATGCAGGAACATCTGTCATTTGTGGCTTTGATGACTCTTCCGCTTGTCGGATATTATTATTGGAACAAACACATCGAGAGAGTAGCACATTGGACAGAATATGTGATTCTCTTTGCGGGATTATATATTTTCGACAAAGCGCAGTTCGAGGTTAATGATGAGCGTATCATGTATCTGACTGCAAGTGCTATGGTCATCTTTGGTGTATGTTGTTGGATGGCATACAAGTCGAGGAGTTTCCTCATTCCCGTATTGGCTTTCTTTATGATAGCCTTCCTGCTCCCAACCTTATCTTTGGGCTATAATGTCTATAAGAGCATTGAGGGGGCGAGATCTGTTAACTATGGATATGTCGGGCTGAGTAATGGCAAGGGTTATATGTATATCAAGAGGAGTGAGACCATCAACGGTAAGGAGATAAGGCTCGTCGGTGTCCGTGATCGTTATCGAACAACCATCCCATGTGAATATTGTTTTGTGTTCCCAACGAAAATGTTCAGCCCATTTGCTAAGTGCATCAAGGAGAATCGTGATTCTGTTATTCGAAGCGTAGAAGAAGGCTATATATTAGAGTGAACGATGAGTAAAGAGATTATTATTTTGTCTCTTTTTCTAGTTCGTTGAGTTGTGCTTGTGCTAATTCACCATATCGTTTAATCCACTGCTGGCCAGTTTCTATCATCTTTTTTAGCATGATGCTGTCCATTGGCCTCTGATTCTCAAAGAGTTTCAGATTCATGATTCTGTCCATGCACTCCTGATATGTCAGGTGGTTACACATATAGCTTTGCAGAGTGCGGCAAATGCGGCTATAATAGAAGAACATCACCTCGACAAGTGGGTATTTGTGATATTCCTCATAGAGTTCTTTGAATAGTTGTTCGGACAAATCAAGATGATAGCGGCTGCTTTTCTGTATCTCCTGCAGGTCTTTGTAGTAATTGTAGTAGAGAATACTCGAATCTGTGCTAGTTCTGACAGTATCGTAGTAGTTTGAAATGGATAATTCTGTGCCACACCACTGATTCATGGCATCAACATATTGTTCGGCTTCATTCACAGGGAGATGGTCACAGGTGGAGAACTCTCCATAGCTTCTCATAAGCATATAGGCATGAAAAGACACGCTCAGGCTGCATGCTAATTCAAGTCTGAGCAACCTTCTGAAACAGCGGTCAGAGAGATCTTCTCTGAGCTGTAGTCTCTGCATAGTCCTTTCTGAGAAGTATTTTGCCATATTGGGGTTTCGACGCAATCGTCTTGTTTGTTGTACCCTTAGTCAATCTATAAATCTTGAAATGTAGGATGCAAAATTACGAAAAAACAGGCATTCTTCCAATTTCTATTATGCTTTTTTATCACCATTCATACAAGATTCTTATTCATCAATGCAGTGCTTTGTGTTCATTAACTTTCAAGACTTTCTCTATATCCGATTCGCGATATAGGATATTGCCCCTCATGCGGATGTAGGGCAATATCCCCTCATTACGATAGTCGCGTAATGCCCTTGGACTGACTCGCAGGACAGAAGCCAGTTCTCCGTCAGTCATGAGCCGTTCACCATGAAAGACTGGTTTATATTTTCCATAAGAGCATCCGCCTTTCTACTAGCCTTTCGCAGAGAATCCAGCGTTCCTGCAATCACTTCATCGTATGATTAAAATTGAGTGCAGAGGTGAATCTGTATCTTTTGCTGTATTGCAATCTAAAAAAGGTATTCTTAATAGTATCGGACTTTAGTAAGCAAAAAATAGGTGTGGCCAGTTTTAGGCGGCAGGTTTATAGGAAGTAAGTTTTGCAATCTGCTGGTATTTTTATAAAAGGAAACATAAATATGATACTATTTCTTTGATAATGAGATTTATTTGTTTACCTTTGCATCGTGGCTTTTATGTCATGATGCAAAGATATATTATCATTAAAGTGTAAATGGCAGAAATATGACGATATTGTATTTGGCAAGACACGGGGAGACGGTGGATAATGTGAACCAGATCATGCAGGGACAGACTCAGGGCGAACTGACGGCAAACGGTCTGCGACAGGCTGCTCAGGTGGGTGAAGAATGGAAGGATAGGCATCTGGATGCTATTGTTGCCAGTGACCTGAAACGTGCCATTGACACTGCAACTGTGATTGCGGCACCTCATCATCTGGATGTCATCACGACACCGCTTTTGCGGGAACGTGACTGGGGTGGTTTTACGGGCCGGTATATTCCAGAGCTGAAGCATGAGGTGTGGCCTGATGATATAGAGTCATTGGAAGACCTCCTTTCCCGGGCAGGGGCATTTCTTGACTATGTCAGAGATACGTTCCCAGGAAAGGAGGTGCTTGCTGTTGGCCATGGCATCATCAACAAAGCCATTCAGGCTGTGTATTACGGCAAGGCCATGAATGAGATACAGCGTATGATGAATGCTGAGGTGCGTGAGCTGAAGCTGTGAGCTTAACGGTGTCCTCCGAGTCCGCCGCCATGTCCATGACCACCGCCGCGTGAGCCTCCACCGAACGAACCACCGCCACGAGATCCACCTCCGTGGAAGCTGCCGCCGCTAAATGAACCTCCGCTACGTGTGCTGCCTCCGCCGATAGAACTACCTCTGTGGGATCCGCCAAAGGAACCGCTGCCACTGCGTGAACCACTGAAGTTTCCGCTACCACTTTGTGACCTGTTGAAGCTTCCACCGCCGCTATAGCCATTATCTCTTCTGTTGCTATTGTCGCGATAGCCGCTGAAGCTCCCACCGCCACCATAGCTATTATCTCTTCTATTGCCACGATAGCCGCTGAAGTTACCACTACCACTGTAAGATCTGTTATTGCCGATTCTCCTGTTGTCCATGCCACGATGGCCAGTGATGCGGGTAGAACTGTTGCGTGAGCCGCGGAAGTCACCTCTGTTCCAACGGTCGTGCATGCCGAAATGCTCTCTGTGAACGACGCGGAAATGGTTGGTGTGTGCGTGATAGTAGCCGCGTCCTCCATAAACGTGCCATGCATGTCCACCTCTATAGGTGGCATAGAAATGTGGGCGTCCGAAGTAGAAGTAGTCACGTCTTGGGTAGTGGCGATAGATGCCGAAGTGCCAATAGCCTGCCTCCCAGTAGAGTGGGCGATAGAAATAGGTGGCTGCGAGGAAAGCGTTCCATTGCCAGTCGAGCAATATGTAGCTCAGATCGAGGTTACGGCGCTCCCAATAGGTACCAAACACGTCGTCACGCCCTGTTACACCCATCAGATAGTCAAGGTTGATTTCGTATGCAGCTTCGTACTGTTCGTCTGTCAGGTTCAGCTCATACGCCATCTTGTCGGTGAGGAACAGGGCCTCGTTGCGGGCCTGCTCATAGCTCATGGCGTTTGCTGAAATGCTGAGTGTCAGCATGGTCAGCAGTGCGAAAAACATCTTCTTCATAATCGTATCATTTTTATCAGTTTGACATTCGTTGAGTTGATTCACGATGCAAAGAAACAACAAATCCTGCAAACCTGCAAAGGATTTTCCCTAATCCGACGGGGATTTTCCCTATTCGTGGGGTTCTTGACAGAAAATGATGACGAAGAAGGTCTCTTTTAGTACTTGTCGAAACTCCAGATCTGACTGTTCTTGCTGATTATCAGCTTGTCTGAGGTAAGCGATTCGATCTTTACGCGGATGTCGTTGAAGGGCTTGAAGGCATACGTATCCTCAACAAGGATAGTGTCGGCTACATTTCCCTCGATGGAGTAGCACTGAATGAAAAGACTGTCTCCTATATGTTGGAAATTTCCAAATACCTCGTCGTCTGGCAGACAGCGAATCCATATGATAGAGCCAGAGAAACTGATATATTTCGTATCTGAACCCACCATGCGCCATTGTCCAAGCAGGTCGCCAGCCTCTCTTCCCTCCTGGCAGGACATGAGGGTAAAGGTAATAGTGAATAGTGAAAAGGTAATCGTGAATAGTGACTTAAAGAATCTTGCCATGATAACCGATTTTTATGTTGAATGTAGAACAGTCGCCGTAGATATTCCCTTTATCGAAGGCATAGGCAGCGGCAAACTGCCATGCTCCTGTCGTATAGATGCCCTGTAGCATAGCATCAAAAGAATGATGCCTTTCTGGCAGGGGCTGTTTGTAGGTGCCCCAACCTTCACGGTAGGAACCCTTGACGAGATAGGAAAGGTGGCCGGTAAGTTCTCCGTTGACTCCCAGATGCCAAGCCTTGATACGATTGTCGCTGAATCCTGTATAACCGTTCTTATTATATATAGGTGAGGTGATGAGACCGTTGCCAGGAGTCATGCCATAGTGAGTATAGCTGCCATAGAACATGTGGTTGTAATAGTCGTCATCACCGACAACCAAGTCGGTAATCTGGCTGCGGATAGGTTCTGGACGGTCTCCACTGTCCCAGTGCAGTGGGCCGCATTGGTTGGTCGATTGGAAATATTCGAAGACGGCCCCTCTCACATATTGCTTGCCCGATGCGCGGTTCTTGTATTGCAGTCCCCAAAGACCGTCCCATCCATTACTCTTGCGTATGCCGGAGCCATCTTCAAAGATATCGTCGAGATAAACTTGCAGTTGGTGCTGCTTATTGATATTCCAGCCCAGTTGGGCTGTCAGGATGCCGACGTGGTTGCCATAGACCCAGTCTTCAGGTGCATCGTCGTTATAATAGTTACTGTCGCCTAATGGCAGTATGACGTTCCAGAATGCCTTCAGGTTGGCGGGTTTGCTCTTTTCGATGAGTTCACCATTGACTCTGCTGTAATTGGTTCCACCGAATTGTGCCACGTGTTCTGCGCCAATCATGGCAAAGAAGCGCTTTTCGGGGTTTGTACGGAAGTAGAGATGCTTCTGGTGGTAATAGGCGCCTGTAGCGTACATACGGTTGACGCTGCTAGCCTCGCGATACTTGTCTTCACGATAACCGCTGTCCAAAAACTTACCATAGCCAAAGTCGAAGTTGATCTGCAGCCACTCCTTGGTGTAGGGGACCGTCCAGAAATCATTGGTACCCAGATGGATTTGTGGTATGGGCTTGGCGTTGGTGCCTTTGACAAACGAACCGCTGGAAAGCAGGTCATCGCGAACCACTTGTTTCTGCTCACGACTGCCGACCTCCACGAAGAAAGACTGATAAGTCAGATTTACAAAGCATTGTTGCAGATAGGTCTTGTGGTCTGCATGGATGGATGCGATGCCGTCCAGTGTGGCGGATAGCTTGAGTTTTTCTGAGAAAGGGTGTTCAATGCTAACAGCACCGCGGAGATAGGCTGTGTTGGAACGGGTTCCCAATACATGATGGCGATTCGCTGCTAACTGGAATGCCGTATAGTCGCCTGTGCCCACAGCGGTCTCCGCCGTCAGATCATAGGTCACATGTGTTGCCAGTGTGTCCTGAGCCTTCGTGGAGCCTGTGACGAAGAGGCAGGCAGGAATTAATATGAGATATTTGTATTTCATCATCTTTTCTTTTAAAAGATTTTGCCAGATATAATGTCTTTGAATGTCTTCCAGAGAATCTTGATGTCTGTCTTCAGTGACTGGTGCTCCAGATAATAGAGATCCATCTCCAGGCGTACCAGCATCTTGTCGATGGTGTCGGTATAGCCGTTTTTCAGGGTCGCATAGCTGGTGACACCAGGTCTTAAGACGTAGAGCCGCTGATAGCGGGCATCGCGCTGCATGATTTGGTCGATATAGAATTTTCGCTCGGGGCGTGGACCTACGAATGCCATATCACCCTTCAGGACGTTCCATAGCTGTGGCAGTTCGTCGAGATGGTGGGCGCGCAGGAATCTGCCTACCTTAGTCAATCGGGGGTCGTTCTCCTGCTGAAGTAGTTCTGCTCCTTCTTTTTCTGCATCTACTACCATGCTGCGGAACTTGTAGATATAGAACGGTTTCCCACCCAGCCCGATGCGCTCTTGCTTGTAGATGACAGGCTGACCGTCGTTCTTGATGAGTAGCCAGCACACCAGAATCAGCGGAGAGAACAGTATCAGGCACAGTGCTGCAATGACGAAATCGATGATACGTTTGATACCGGGACTTTTACATTCTATTCTCATTCCTCATTGATGAGTTGGTGGAACAACTTGTCGGCCTCAGTAACAGACTGTTCGCTGGTGAACATCCTTGTGACGCGGTCTTTCCCGGCTGAGGCATATTTCATGTAGAGCTCTTTGTCGTCGAGCAGTTTGTCGATGGCTGTCGCATAGGCTTTCACATCGCCTAATGGCACTTCTTCGCCTGTCTCGCCCTTCAGGGAAACCCAGTTCACACCAGAGCCCTCAATGGTGAAAGTCACGGGCACACTGCCACAGAACATCGCTTCAGCCAGTGCAATACCAAACGCTTCTTGTTTGGTGCATGATGTAAAGGCAAAGATGTCGGAAGCGTAATAATAGCAGCGCAAATATTCATTCGGAATGCGGCCGATAAACTTGATGCGCTTGGAGGTTGTTGAGGCTTTGAGCTTTTCGGTCTCGGGCCCTCGGCCACCGATCAGGATGATACAGTCAGACTGAATGTACTTTTCCGCTTCAATCAGATAGTTGATGCCTTTATAGGTGGCGTGACGCCCTACAAAGAAGATGATTTTCTTGTGGTGGTACTTGTTCCGGATTTCCTCCACAGTTTTCTCGTCGCCTGGCTGCCATAGGAAATCCTTCCTGATGATACCGTTGGGCAGCACCTTGATTTTGTCGCGGAAATCGTAGATCGGACTGGAGGGATGGATATAGCTGGGACTGGTTGCCAAAATCATATCGGCCCTGTTCAGAATCCTCCGCTCATAATAGTTAATAAGGTGGTAGAGCATTCCCTTGCCAAGAATGTCGGAGTGCCACAGCAAAACAAGTTTCGTGTCTCTTGGCGTCAGTTTGGCGGTGATGGGGTAGAGAAACGGGTTTGGGCAGTGCAGGATGATGATGTCTGGCTGAAGCTCGTAGATGACCTTCTTCAGGTAATGGTAATAGGTGAAGGCGATATCTTGCGAAGATACTTTCATGGATGGAGCGATTCGATAGACCTTAATACCATTGACATCATCTACGCGCGTGATACCATCATGACTGAAGCAGATGACGGCGTTCTCGAAGTTTGACAATCCTTCTGCCATATACTTCGTGACGGTCTCAATGCCTCCTTCTACCGGATGATAATATTTTGCTATCTGGAGTAAAGTTTTCTTCATCGGCAAATCGTTTTATGATATAGTCATCATTTATTTCATAACGTAATTCTTGGCTTTAAATTGTGTCGCTCGGCGATTTTCCTTTCACAAGGTTGATGATGGCCTGCGCAGCGTCGGTCCATGAGAACCGTTTGGCGTTCTCCAGTCCAGCCGTCTGGAGGGCTTGCCTGTCCTCGTCTGATAGCGTTAAGAAATGGACTATCGCCTGTCTGATGGCATCGGTATCGTGTGAGTCAAAGTAGAGGGCGGCATTGCCGCAGACCTCCCTGCTTGCCGGGATATCAGAGGCGAGAACAGGGCATCCGCAACTCATCGCTTCGAGCAGAGGCAAGCCGAACCCCTCATACAGCGATGGGGAGATAAAGCCGACGGCCTCGTTGTAAAGCCTTACCAGCTCTTCGTCGCTCACTCTGCCCAGATAGTGTATGTTGTTGTATGACTTGGCATCATGATCCTCCTTGTTGAATGCACGGTGGTTGCTTCCTACAATATACAGCTGGCAGTCGGTGATTGCTGCAAATGCCTCCACCAGACGACTGAAATTCTTGCGGGGATCCATAGAGGCTACCGCGAGCATGAACCGCTCTACAGGTTTGACGGCTTGCGGTAGTGGATGGAAAAGCTGACGGTCGGCAGCATTATAGGTCACATGGATATGATCTTGTCTGACAAACGGATACCAGCGCAGGATCTCCTGTTTGGAGAAGTTACTGACGGTGATGATGCGTTGTGAGGTCTTCACAGCCAGTGGCGTCATGATCTTATACCACCAGTAATAGGTTTTGGAAAACCAACTGGGATGCTCCAGGAACGAAAGGTCGTGAATGGTCATCACCTTATGGGAGATGAGAACCGGTCCGAGACCCGTGAAACTGACGATGACATCATCTTTCTTACCGATGAAGAATAGGGGCAGCACGCACTGTTCCCAGAGATGGGAATTACCGCGCCCGAAGTGGATGATTTTCAGTTCGCTGACATCGTAGCAGTCTTGAATCCTTGCCTGAGGACAGATGATGGTGAACGGCAGCTGCTGGGCTGCCATCGCCTTGCAGATATGGTAGGCGAATCGCTCAACGCCCGTCATGGGGCGTGTCAGGAACCTTCCGTTGATGTATAGCTCACCAGTCATAATTCTCAGTTAGTGGATATGAAGACGGAACTTATAATAATAATAGGTGAAGATAGAACCATAGCCGGCACTTCTGAGCATGCGGTATTGTTTCATATTCAGTTGCAGCATCTGTCTGAAATGCGTCAGTCTGTATCTGAGCGTGAATCGGGAACCGTCGGTGGCTCCTACGGTGTTGTCACCGTGATTGCGGTAGTCGAGCAGCGCCTCTGGCAGCGCATAGACAATGCCGCCCGCTGCGAACGTGCGTGTCGTCACCCAACCATCGTGCATCAGGGCTTGTCGCCAAGGTCGGTCTAACGATACCTTCCTCGCTTCCCTGTTGAATATCATCGCGCATCCCAAAGTGATGTTGATGACGCATTGCTTGAAGTTTGTGACTTTCTCAGGATAGATATGTCCGTATTCCCTATAGGAAGGATGGAGCAGTTTGAGGTCACCATCAACGACTCTCACATCGGTATGGACGATGACGGGTTTGCCCGGATGGCAGGCCTCTTGCTTCTTCATGGCCAGATACGACTTCTCGATTTTTGTTGGATGCCATACATCGTCCTGATCTGAGAACATATAATAGTCTGCTTCTGTCTTTTCCAGCAGACTCATGAAGTTTGGTAGTGCTCCTCCTTGAGGCGGATAGTCCAGCAGGGTGATCTGATCAGGATACTTCATGGCGTAGCCTTTCAGGATATCTCTCGTACCATCGGTCGATCCGTCATCATGGATGTAGAGATGCCATTGCTGGTTGCTTTGCGACAGGATGGATTCTATCTGTTCACTGATGAATCTCTCGCCGTTGTAGGTAGCCATCAGGATGGCGATACTGTCTTTCGTGTTGTGCTTTACCGATTCCATATACCTGTTGCCTGACCGTTAATGAGTTTCTTGAATTGTATCCGGTTGACGATGAGCCCGGGGATGTTGATGAGGCACATGACGACAATAAACCAGATGATATCACCAGTCCATCTGACAGCCAGATAGACGGCTGGGATGAACAGTATGGCAGCCACCCCCGAGCAGATGAGCTGCAGCCGCAGCTTTCCGATACCATTGATGAAGTAGCTGTACCTCATGCTGTAGATGATGATGAGGATATAGGCCGCTACGGCTATGCTCATGCGGATATCAATAGTGATTTCCGGACCTATCCAGATGTTGTAGACCGTGTCGGATATCAGTACCATCACTATCAAGCAGGCGATGATACCTAACGTCATCAGCCTCAATTTCCTCGTTGCATTGTGTATCCATTGCATGTCACCTCTTTCATAGGCATCGGTGGTCGCATTCCAGAAGGGCATGCAGACCACGGTGAAGAATACCAGCATGATAGAGAAATAGCGGTAGGTGATTTGATAGGGAGTCACCATCGATGGCGAGAAAAACTGGGATATCAGGATATTGGATGTCATAAACAAGATGACCCCGGTGGCTTGGATGATGAAGAACTGGATGCCCATGCTGACGACCCCTTTTGCTTCGTTCAGGTTGACCAGCTTCAGACTGGGGCACAGGCTCGGGAACTTATGCCAGAAGGTATAAGGAAAAGCCATGAGATAGACGAGCAGGGGGGCAGCCGTATTGACGATGGCAATGTGGAGCAAGGAGTGGCTGCCTGCCAGATAGACGACATAGGTACCAATCAAGGCCAGTGTCTGTCCCATGGCGATGAGCAGATTGCTCACGGCGGGCAGTTGCAGTCCCATATAGAAATTGCCGATCAGCTTGAACACGAACGTCGTGCAGACGAGCGTAGCCGTCACCATCAGCACCTCATTGAGATTGGCAACCCTTTCATGTTCCACGTTCAGCAGCCCGTAGGTGTCGATCGACAGGAAGCAAATCAGCAATAGCAGCAGGGTGGGGATGATGATGTAGGTGAGCATTGCAAAGGTCGAGGAAACGAGCATTCTCGCCCGCTCGTCCTCACCGTGTGCCAGATAGGCTGCGAGCTTGTTTCTCATGCCGTTGCCAAGCCCGATATCCAGCTGGTCTATCCATAACATGATGCTGCTGATGGTCAGCCAGACGCCATTGTTGTATTCCCCCAGACAGTTCAGCGTGACAGGCACGGAGAGCAACACGATGACCGCCGACCAGCCTTTTGCCACGAAAGACGCCAAGATGTTCTTCTGTAGCCGTGAGGAGCGTTTCTTGCTGATGTTGCTGTCGGTCGTCATACGCTTGATGGGGTTAACTGGAACTTGATGCTCTGCGTCGTGAACAGCACGATAAAGAACGTAAACTGCAATACGAAGACCATGCTCCGGAAGACATTCTCCTGATAGAATTGCAACAACATCACATAGACGCCGTAGGTATAGAGGCAGGTGGCCGAGCCATGTCCACTACGGAACAATCGGTAGAGCCATCCGCAAGCGTAGCCGTAGATGGCCGCAAACAGGGCGACACCACGATAGCCGAAGTCGATGTAGAAGGGCTGGAAGATGGTGTACACATTCGTGGATACCGGCACGAAGACAAACTCCTGGAGCTTGTCTTTTACCACGACATCGGCCCCAAGTCGTTTCAGAAAGAGATAGATGGTCTCGAAGGTGTTCGTGCCGAACTGTGGAATCACTTCTTCCGACAACTGGCTGAAGGCCACAGGCGGCGAGAGGGCATACATGGTGAAGAAGTCAAACAGCGTCTCTTCCTCCTGATACTCACTACCCGATCCGGCGCGACCCAGATTGAAGATGTAGAACAATACGATAATCAGGGCACTGAAGGTCAGGATGGTTCGCTTGCGGATGACCCTCTTCTCAAAGAGTGCGAACATCGTGCTGACGAAGACAAAGAAGATCAGTCCCTTCTCCATGATGGCCAGAGAGTTCATCAGGCAGGCGATGCCCAACATGACAACCTGCCACATGGGAATCTTTGGGTGAGCCCACAAGGCCACGACAAACAGTGCCTGATTGATGACGGCCGAATAGTTCAGGATGCCTTGTCCTTCGCCATAGACGGCCAGTGTTCGGATGTTGGTCATCAGGTCTTCTGTGCCGAACATCGTCACGATCTGGAACACACGATAGACATAGAGCGGCGTGATGATGAGTGAGATGACGAAGAAGAAATTGAAGACGGCCTTGTTGAAGGCTATGCCGCCAGTCGTGATCCCATGGCTGGAGTCTGAGGTGAGCACATAGGCACTCAGTGCTGACAGGCAGAAGATGGGCAACCACAGGAGGAAACTGTAGTAGAACTGACGGGTGATAGGGTAGAGGCCTGTGTCGAGTAAGTAGTATAGTCCGAGGATCAATACCCAGATAGAGATGGTCAGCATCCAGGGAGAGAAGAAGTCACCCAACTGGCTGAGTCTGATGTGCTGCAGCCGCTCTTCTCTGTATTGAACGAAGATATGGGTAAACAGCAGTGCCAGGATGATGAAGCTGAGGATATAGCCTATCAGGTGATTGTTGGCCGTCTGCGGCATGGTGTTGTCCTGGATCACGGCAAAGGCCATCTGATAGCGCTGGCTGAGGGCTTCTTGTCTGACATAGTTCTCGGTTGCCTTCCGGTAGAAGGAGTGGGCATTCTTCAGTTCTTCCTCCAGGGCCTGCTCTTGCAGTTTCATCGTGGGGGTCTTCACTTTGGTGTGGCTGTCTGCGAAGGCGGCATAGCGTTGGAGTGCCAGCTCGTATTTCTTCTTGGTCCGGCCGACTTCCTTTTCGGCATTTTTCAGTGCCGCCGCGATGATCTCTCTGCGGTGCCGGGTGATGATCCGCTGCAGTTCCACTGTCACGCTGTCGAGCATCTGTGAGGCCACGACGGGATCCCTGTCTGTAAAGCTGATGGAGAGTGTCTCCTGACTGTGGATGTAGTTATATACGATGGCATCCTGAACGGCCTCGATGGTGTCTTCCTCGTCGAGATAGGCCCCGTAGGTGATGCCTTTCCCCGATACCGTCTTGTCAGCGATGCAACGGGCGAAGTCTGCCGATTTCAGCACCTTGGAATAGATCTCCATGTCGTTGATGCCCGAATCGGCACTTCCGGTGACCTCCTTGATATGTGCCTGAATGACGCTGAGTCCGACGGCGAGTTCCGTTTCCTTGTACTCGTCGCTGAGTTTGGTGAAGGCGGTGTAATCCTTAGGTACGACGATCCACACCAAGATGGCGGTCAGGGTGGCGATCATCGTTGCAAGGATATAGGGATGCCTTTTCAAATGCTCAGATATTTAGGAACAGACCTCGGTTCTTGACAGCCAGCATGCCGAAGCGCACCAGGAAACCCAGCAGCATCCAGATGGCCAGGGTCACGACTTTGGGCAGGTTGCTGTGTTTCACGGGGACAGTGGCCTCCTGAATGATGGTGAAGGCTGGCGTGCGTTCCTGCACCTTGGCGATGGCCAGCTGCCGTTGTTCCACCACCTGCTGATAGATGTTGTACTTCAGTTGCATGTCGTTCTCCAGATTGTCCAGATTCGATTGCACGGTGGGCAGTGCCACCTTGCTGTTGGCTTCGCTGTAGGCGGCGTATTTTAGGCGGGCCTCGTCGTAGGCCTTGTAGGCTTCGGTGAACAGCTGCTGCATGTATTCCAGGTCGATGCGTGCCTTCTTCGTGCGATAGTCGGTGATGGTGCGCTGCAGGTGCACTTGGGTGGAGTCGGCAACGGTGGCGGCTATCAGCGGGTCCTGATCTTCCACGACGATGGTGATCACGCTGGTCTTCTTGTCGACCGTACACTCCATATTGCCGTTGATCGCCTTCACGATATCGTATTCCTTTCTGGTCAGTTGCTTGGGGTTCACCTTGTGGCCGGCAGGCACGGGGTCGTTGAAGAGCTCTTTCAGCTTGGCTATCCAGTCCAGTGGGTACTCATAGAAAGCCAGCCGTTGGTGCTTGTCCAGATAGTCATAGTAGGTATAGGTCTCACCGGTCTTGCTCTTCTTGACGGTGATGGGAAACATGCCCACGATGAATCCTGTCGACTCCATGATGTCGGGGTAGATTTCCGGATAGAGGGCATCACCTGTCTGTCCGATTTTCATGTTCATGCCCACCATCGCCGCCAGCGACGAGATGCTGCCTGAAAAGCTGCTGCCCGACTCCTCAGGTGCGAGGATGACGGTCGATTTATAGACCTTCGGTGTGGCAAATGCCAGGATGACACCGATAAGGCCTGCGATGAGGCTGTAGTTGCGTATCATCTTCGAGTCGGCCTTGAGCATCTTGGCGACCTCGATCAGATGGATATTGATGATCTTCTTCTTCTCTTCCATAGCGCTATTTCTTTAGCAGGTTGGCAATGGTGGCCATCATCGTACCCAGTGAGGCGGCGGTGGTGCCGATGCTGAGCCATTCGGTCAACTGCAGTCCGCGACGGCGTGACTTGGTGGGCACCACGATCTGACAACCGGGCTTCGGCTTGTGCTTACGGTCGGCCTTGGCCACCATACCGTTCATGTAGATGATGATCGTACGACTGCGCTTACCTGTGGAACTCACGCCTCCGGCCAGGTCGAGGTAGTAGTCGGCATTCTCGCCTTCTTTGAAGCGCACGGTGTTGGGATAGAGCACCTCACCGTTGATGCTGACGGTACTCGTGAAGCGAGGCACTACGATACGGTCGCCCTCACGCAGATAGGGGTCGTCGTCGCTGCCAGGCTTTGCCAGTGCCTTCTCCAGCTCGATGGCTACGGGGTAGGTGGTCAGTGTCAGCAGTTTCTTCACATCGATGGAGTCGTGCCCTGAGTTGCGCTGGGCGGTGCGGAGCATGGTCTCCATCAGCTCGCGCTCCTCCTGTGTCATCTGCCTCAGCAGCTTGGCACCCTCTGGGTAGGCGCGCTTGGTGAGTCCACCGGCCTGCTTGATAATCTCGCTGAGGCGCTGGCGGCTGCTCGTCAGCGTGTAGTTGCCTCTGAACTGCACCTCGCCTTCCACGGTCACGTTCTGCTGCTCGTTGTAGTTCGGGCTGCGGCGGATATAGACCTCGTCATAGGGTTGCAGCGTGAAGGGCTCCTCTCCCTGTGGGATGGTGAAGTCGGGGTTCAGGCTGAAGCTGTAGGTGAAGGCCAGCGTGTCGCCTGCCTCTGTCGCATTCGGCTCCATGATACGTCGCGACACATCGACCTTGGCCAGCGAGGCAGCATTCGTCAGTCCGCCTGCCTGCAGCACGAGGTCCTCGATGGTCTCGTTCGAAGCGAATTTGTAGATACCGGGATAGTTCACCTCTCCGTGGATGGTGATGGTCTGATCGTTCTTCTCTTCCTCACGGCTGCCGATGAAGAGCACGTCTTCATTCTGTAACTCGACGTCGGGGATCGAGCCTTCCAGGATGCCGAGCACATCGATGCTCTTCACCTCCAGCGAGCGGTCTTTCTTCATGCGATGCATCACGGCGTGCTGTCCGATGGCATTCTCCGTCAGTCCGTCGGCTGCGTCGATCAGGGCTTTCACCGTTGAGATATGGCCGCCCACCTGATATCTGCCTGGGCGGAACACGGCTCCCTTCACCTCCACCATGTTCTGGTAGCGGTTCAGTGTCGAATCCACGCTCACCGAGTCTTCGTCCATCAGCTTGAAGTCGTTCAGGTCGAACTCACTCACGTTGAACACGGAGTACATCTGGCCTGCCTTGCGGTTCACGCGGATGGCCTTTGTATAGGCATCGCCAGTGAAGCCACCGGCATAACGCAACAGGGTGGCTGCACTCTCTGTTTTCTTCATCTCGTAGAACATCGGGCGCTTGATCTTTCCCGTGATGTTCACCAGTGCCTCGTAGGGGCCCACGGTCACCACGTCATTGTCCTGCAGCCTGACGTCACCCGTCAGATGGCCGTTCAGCAGGAAGTCATAGACATCGACGCTCGACAGGAGGCGGCCGTTGCGATACACCTTGATGTTTCTCAGCGTACCGATGTCGTTGGGGCCGCCAGCCAGGTAGAGGGCGTTGTAGACGGTCGAGAAGGCCGACAGGGTATAGGTGCCCGGCACCTTCACCTCACCGATCACGCTGATGGTGATGGTGCGCGTCTGACCGAGTGTCAGCTCGATGTGTGAGTCCTTGAATCTGGCACCCAACACACTGCGGAGCTTGGCCTTGGCCTGACTCACGGTGAGTCCGCCGATCTGGATCAGTCCGATGTCCTCCACCGTCACGTAGCCGTCGGGTGAGATGGTCTCCGAGATGCTCTCCTGCGAGGCACCCCAGATGTCGATGTTCACCTCGTCACCAGCCCCCAGTCTGTAGTTCTGCGGTGTGGCCAGGTTCATCGAGCTCTCGAAGGTCAGGTCCTCATTGTTGAAGAGGTCGTGACCGAATATCTTGCGCTTGGGCTCTTCCTCCTTGAAGAAGTCGGTGCCGAAGTATTTCAGCGAGTCGGGCATCAGGAAGTCGGCAGCGTCGTCAAAGTCCGTGAATTCCTTGTCCTTCTCGTCGTAGGTGTTCTGTTTGGTCTTCTTCCGCCCGTCCTTCACTCGGTAGGATGATACGTTGCGCTTCTCCTTCTCAACGTCCTCCTGGCGCTTGTCGCCGTTGGCCTCGCGCATGCGTTTCTTCATCTCCTTCGAGCCTGCCGTGATGTCCATCGCGCCCAGAGCCCCGTTTTTCATCTGTCGCTCGTATTTCTTCTTGAGCCGTTGCAGCTGTTCCATGGTCACGCCACGCTTGAAGAGCTGGGTCACGATGTCTTGTCGCGACACGCCCTTGGCATTCTGCTCAATGACGAAATCTACTACCTGGTTGTCTGTCATGCCCGACTGTGCCCATCCTGTGGCGGCGAACATCATCGATATGATAAGCGAAGTAAGTCTTCTCATCTTTCTGGTTTGATTACATATTTAATATATAACACCTTTTTAGTGCATTTTATTGTATAAATCCCGGCAAAGGTATTATTTTTTTTCGAAAAACTTGCATTTCTTCGGAAAAGTTGCTATCTTTGTGCCCGAAATCGCTGGTGAGCGCTTTTTTGCTCGCACGATCTCTATCTGGGGTTGACTGGATTTGACAGCGGGTCGAGATGGTACGTAAGCACGCGGAGGCTTGTTGGTTCCCTCCATAATCTGAGTCGACGAAAAATTAATTGGCGAAAACAATTACGCTCTCGCTGCTTAATCGAAGTATAGTAGATTACTAGCTTAATTTCCCTGCTAGGCGGGGAAACGAGACGTCGCTCCGAGGATGTTGTTCCGAATCCAAAGATCCAGCGGCGCAGGTTAAATCGGGAATAGTCATGTCAGGCCTCGATGGCATGATGAAGATTTAGAGGATAAGGTTGCAGTTGGTGGCTTGGGTCTTGCTGCAGCACGAAAATGAAGTCCAAGATAAGCGTGTAGAAAGCGTATGGTTTCCCTGTTTGGACGAGGGTTCGACTCCCTCCAGCTCCACTTCGTTGCGCCCTCGCGAGGTAGATTCACTTGCGACCAGCTACATCGGGTGGCCGACATCCCGCTTGTTGTCTCTCATGATTGACTGCGCGCTTGTCTTCTGATTGACACTGCAAAGATACAACATTTTTCGTGCGAATCCAAATTTGGATTCACGTAGCATGTGGAAATCTGTTAAAACGAGAGAACGATACATTCGCGCCTCGCAAACGTACGGTTCAGCCTCGCCAAAAGTATCGTATGGGAATTGCTGAAGCACAAGCCCTGATTCCGATTGAGCCAAGTTGTTACTTTGTGACATGTGATTTTGTGACATTAAGCACCCTCCATCAATCATCAGCAAAATCACCCTATACTATATATAAATTATATATTATAATAATATATAATTCTAATAACACACTACAGACTTTGTGAACCTTCAAGCACGAAGGTGCTTAATGTCACAAAGTCAAAAGTCACAAAGTCTCGCATCTGGCTCCACCGCCTAAAGCAGAAGATCGTCGAGGCGAGGAGTAGGGGTGAGCCTGTCAGGATCACCATCAAGTGACTCCTCCTCAGAGAGTCTGGCAAGTCGGATACGATTATTCTGCATAGTCAGATAATTTATGTTTAGCACCGTCACGATATTTAAAGTAGCCTTTCCGGAGTGTGAGTGGGCCTTCGTAATTTCTGCTGGCTTGAGGATGGCTGATACGACAGTCGCCTGTCAGATCGCCATTCTTGTCCAAGTGAGCATCGAAATGGAACTCATGATTAAGCTTCATGTTCTCCTCGTCGTAATCCAGTTCATCGACAGATAGGTTTGTACCATTGAAGGAAGCGGTGGCCTTGTCGAAACCATAGAGGCGATAGATGTTACATTCCGTGACCTCCAGCCCTTTGCCGTTCATTTCCAGACGTAGCAGCAACTCAGGACCGTCATCGCCAACCCAGCCCCAATAGCCGACGAGCGACTTGGCCTTCTCACGGACTTTCAGACCCTGACGGATTGTTTCCCGCAGGTATTTCTTGTCGTCGTTGCCGTCTTTGGAAGGCGAGAAATCATCGATATACCAATCGTCGCGCTCGAAGCGGAGGGCAATGGTGGTCTCTAGATCGCTGAAGTTATGGATGTTCAAATCCACAAGGGCCGTTGAGTCTGTGATTTCATAGACCTTTGCTACCTTGCAGCTCCAGTCGTCAGACCAATCCTGTCCACAAACCCAGTAATCATAGTCGTACAAGATATCGCCAGTCTCGTCACACAGTTGGCGCGCCTCCTTCATCAGCGCGTAGTAGCGCTCGGAGCAATAGGCACTGTCGCGGTTGAAGGGATTGCGGATATAACTCACCTCATTCCCTTCGCCGTCATAGGTCGATTTGCCAACACCTTTGTAGATGGTGTCGATGCGCTGGCGGATATAGGCTTCGGAATGTTTGTCTATTCCAGCATCAGCTATGGTATCAATTGACAGCGAGTCTGTGTCGCTGACGGCTTTCCCTGTCTTGTTGCCGCAATTCAGCATCAAAGCAGCGGCGAGAATAAAAAATGAAAACTTCTTCATATTTCAATTCGTTTTATCGATTTAGTTCGATTTTTGGCGAAATTACAAAAAAAATCTCATTTCAACTTAATTTTTTCCGAAAAACGTCTTTAAAGAGATAAAAGACGTCTTAAACAGAGTATTCACTATTTAAAAATTTAGAGTTATGAAAACGAATGAAGTTAAAACCAAGAGAGTCCACAACCTGATTATTGTCGATGAGAGCGGTTCAATGGAAGTTATCCGCAAGCAAGCCTTTGTGGGCATGAACGAGACCCTGCAGACTGTCCGCAAGATGCAGGAGAAGTTTCCTGAACAAGAGCAGTTTGTCACCCTGCTTACCTTCGACAGCGGCCACACCACTTGGCACTACGACAACCTGCCCGCTGCACAGACCAAGGACTTGGACTGGAAAGCCTACTGTCCCGGTGGCGGCACATTCATGCCCATTCGAAGTTATCCTTTCCGGCACCGACCTCGAAATGATACTTCGCTATGCCGAGATCCAACTGGGTATAGCCAATCAGCGAGAAGGTTCTTTTGGCGATTACCTGGGCTGGCTTGCTGTCTTTGGCGGGTACATATTCAAAGAAGAACTTTTGCTGGTTCACGGCTGTCGGGGCAAGTAGGGCTGCTTCGACACCCTTGCGGAACCACGATGGGGTGATGTCGCTGGCGTTCTTGGACGAGCCAAGCGTCCTTACGGCCGAGCGGCTTACTTTTCCTACGGTCTTGATCTTATGGCCGACTCCCTGTGTCTCACCATAGCCGATAGCAATATAGGCCTTGATGACTTCACCTTCTTCGAGCACGTAGGTTCCTGGTATCTTTGAGTAGCTGAGTCCCACCCAACAGGTATTCAAGCCGAGTGTCTGAGCCAGAAGTACCAGATGTTCGCCGTAGTAGCCGATACGTTCATCAAGGTCTTCTGCCTTTTGGCCAGCCATGACCAGATAGTTGGTCACGTTGGAAAACTTTCCGTACTTGGCCAGCTTGCCCTGGAAGGCTTTCGGCTCATTCTTGATCAACTGGATATGAAGATGTCCCTGACGGTTCTGCTCTTCAATTTCCTTTTCCAGCACCTTGACAAGATCTTCTGTCAACGGCTGTGCTTTGTATGCCCTTACACTATGGCGGGCTTTGATTGCTTCTTCTAGAGTCATATTAATATTTCATTTTGTGTCGGTTGTTTATTTCTTTAATGTTTCGATGATCGAGTCTAATTCACTGGCCAGATGCGTGTAGTCATCTATCTGGAGCGGGCAGGCTTTCAATGTTTCACCCATGCCTGCAGGGATGAGCTTGTAGGCTTGTTCCTCCATATCGCAACCTTTCTTTGTAAGACTGACTATCTGCTGGCGCTTATCCTCCTTGCCACGCTTGCGAACCACGATACCAAGTTTCTCCATACGCTGGAGTAGGGGAGTCACGGTGTTCGTTTCGAGCAGCAGACGATGAGCGATGTCGTTCACAGGCTGGCAGTCTTTCTCCCACAGCACCATCAGTACGAGGTACTGCGGATAGGTGATGCCTAGTTCCGTTAACATCGGCGTATAGGCCTGCGTGATGAGTCTTGCCGCCGTATATAGACGGAAGCATATCTGGTTGTCAAGCTGTAATTCTGCGTGCATAATTTTCAATTTTCAATTGTCAATTGTCAATTAAGCCAACATGGCTTCCACGTCCTTCTCGAAGTCTTTGGGCTCTGTGGTAGGCGCAAAGCGCTTGATGGTCTCACCATCCTTTGAGATCAGGAATTTGGTGAAGTTCCACTTGATGTCGCTATCTTTCTCCACGCTTTTGCTGATAGCCTTGAAGAGTGTCTTGGCAGCTTTGGCTTTCAGGCCGTTGTATTCCTCATTGGGTGCCATTGCTTTCAGATACTCGAAGATGGGCTGGGCATCGGGGCCGTTGACATCACCCTTTCTCATGATCTGGAAGGTCACTCCATAGTTCAGCTGGCAGAACTCCTCAATCTTTGCATCGCCCTCAGGATCCTGTTCCTTGAACTGGTTGCATGGGAAGCCGACAATCACCAGTCCCTTGTCCTTGTACTTCTGGTTCAGTTCCTCCAGTCCTGCGAACTGAGGTGTGAATCCACACTTGCTGGCCGTGTTCACAATCAGCAATACCTTACCCTGAAACTGGGAGAAATCAATCTCCTTACCTTTGCTTGAAAAAGCCTTGAAATCATAAATCTTTTGCATACCTTATTTTATATTTATTGTTATTTCTGTCGTTTGCGATGCAAAGGTAAGAATAATAGTTTATATCGCAAGCGATTTATTAAAAACTTTAAGAGAATTTAACGAAATGTCGTCTGCGATATATCTTTGATGATTAAGAAAAGATGCATTATTTCACCTTCTTCTTGTTTTTCTTGCAATTTTTTCCTAATTTTGCAGCGGAATAAAACTATAAACCCAGATGAAGAAAATTTTATATACGTTAATTCCTATGATGTTGGTGGCCTGCGGAGGTGGTAAGAAGTCACCTCAGGATGGTGGTCACGGTATTGGCATCGACAGTGCTACTGTCGCTCAGATCAATGCAGATGATGCAGATTATGTCCCCCAGCGATCCGATTATTCTTTCCGCTCGGATGTACGTACTATTACAGAGGATGGTGAAGTGCGCTGGGATTCCATCATCGTCTGTCTGACTGATGCCAAGGGACATAGGCAGGAGTTGTATAGTCAGGCTCTGCCGTTAGACACCATGAACTGGGATAAGGGCAGTATCGGGGAAATCTCGGAGGATGACTGGAACTTCGACGGTATTCCTGACCTTCAGGTGTGTACCGGGCCGATGAACGGATTTGGGAACTACATTTATGATGTCTGGCTCTGGAATGACGAGGCACATAAGTTCGAGGAACTGAAGTACGATGGTGTGATTTACAGCCCGACTATCGACCCTGACAAAAAGTGTATCGTCAGTTTCTGGCGGCTTGACGATGATGTGGAAATCGTACGATACAAGTGGAAGGATGGTAAACTCGTAGAGTCAGAACGTGAACAAATGTCTGCCAAAGACTTGGCGGATGACTGAACTTTAAACTCAGTTAGACATATAAAATAAGAATAATTAGCTAAAAAGACAAAAAGGTGATGAACAAAACACTATTCATAGGCGTGCTGTTGCTTTCGCTGAACACAGCCACGGCACAACGGTTTGAAGACTATTTCGAAGACCGTACCCTGCGGTTGGACTATACCTTCTCGGGTAATAGCCAGCATCAGGAACTGTATGTGGATGAACTTACGGCTTTACCCCGTTGGTATGGTAAGCGTGAGCGACTGGCAGAGGTGCCGCTAAGGGGGAATGGACAGCTCTTGGTGCGCGATAAGCGCGACGGCCGACTTATCTACCGCCATTCGTTCTCAACACTCTTTCAGGAGTGGCTCGCTACTGAGGAGTCAAAACGTGTACAGAAGTCTTTTGAGAATGTATTTCTGATGCCCTTCCCTAAACAGCCTGTTGAGATTACTATTGAGTTGCGTGACTATCATGATCGGGTGAATGCCACGATGACACATAGCGTGGATCCTGCTGATATCTTAATCCGTCAATCAGGCGATCGGCTCGTCACACCGTATGTCACGCTGCAGCAGGCTGCCGACACCTCGCGCTGCATTCATGTGGCTTATGTGGCAGAGGGTTATCAACAGCAGGAGATGGGCACATTCCTTGAGGACTGTAAGACGGCGATGGCCTCACTTTTCCAGCATGAGCCTTTCAAGGCGATGAAAGACCGTTTTAATATGGTGGCCGTGATGTCACCTTCCGAGGAGAGTGGTACAAGTTGGCCTGCTAAGGGTATTTGGCGGAATACGGTGCTGGGCTCTCACTTCGACACGTTCTATAGCGACCGATACCTGACTACCCTGCATCTGAAAAAGCTCCACGATGTGCTTGCGGGTACGCCCTACGAGCATATCATCATTCTCGTAAATACCGACCACTACGGTGGGGGAGGCATCTACAACTCCTATAACCTTACTTATGCCCATGGGCCTCAATTCCGTCCGGTGGTGGTGCATGAGTTTGGGCATTCTTTTGGCGGTTTGGGAGATGAGTATCCTTATGGCAACGATGATCCGATGTACTTCGCCGACACAGAGCCTTGGGAGCCGAACCTCACGACGCAACATGATTTTAATGGCAAGTGGGAACAGCTCGTGAAAGAGGGTAGGGCAGGTCTCGTGGAAGGTGGTGGCTATCTTTCCAAGGGCGTATGGCGCGGTTTTGACAATTGTCGCATGCGCACAAACGAAGAGCCTGAGTTCTGTCTGGTGTGCAAGGAGGCTCTCATCCGGCTCATTGATTTCTATACGAAGTAAGATTTTTCAATAAATGTTTGGTGGATTCGGACAGAATGTGTAATTTTGTAGCCGAATCCCACTGATGTGTGGGTGAATTGTTTAACATTCAAATACTAAAATTATGAAGCACAAGATCTTCCGCCAGTTTATGGCTCCTGTGTGTGGTATGATGCTGCTCGGTGTAGCATCGTGTGAGAAAATGAATATCAGCGCCTCGGATGTAGGCGAGGAGGGTGTCAATGTGACGGTTCGTGTCACGAGTTTTGAACAAGTTCCGTTTACCCTCTCCAGAACGAGGGCATCGGTGAGTGATGTGTGCTCAAGACTCAATTTCCTGATATATCAGAATGGTGAGCGTATCCGGAACGAGGCTCAGACAATCGATGACGAAGGATTTGGAGAAATAGAGTTCAAACTTGCCAAGGGGCGTTACTATCTTGTAGCATTGGCTCATAGCAGCAATGGCAATCCGACTTCGACCAACTCGCAGAAAATACAGTTTACCAACGCTACAGGCTATACGGACACATTCCTCTGTGCAGACAGTCTGATAGTGGGAGATGAAGATGTGGAATGTGCGCTCAATCTGAAGCGTATTGTCTCGATGGTGAGGTTCATTTTCGAGGATGCCATCCCCCAGCGTGCTGACAGGATACGTTTTTACTATACCGGCGGCTCGGGTACGTTGAACGCGAATGAAGGTGGATGGGGTGTTGTCGATTCAAAACAAGAGCAGTGGTACGATATCAGCCACACGGAATCGAAATTTGAGATTTATACAATTCCCCATACCGCCGCAAGAGAATATCTGAAAGTGATGGCAACTACCTATCACCAGAATGGGGAAGACGCAGCGGACATCCTGACGGAGAAAAACATTGAGCAGATACCTGTCATGCGCAATCACATCACTACCTGCCGAGGCTATCTCTTTTCACCGGTAAATAAGATGGACATTTCGCTCTCTGTGGACGATGTGTGGGATACGGATACCATCGATTTTCAGTTTTGAGCGACAAAAAACATACTTTTCGGCCGAAAGTTGATTGACTTTCGGCTTTTTCTTGTAACTTTGCAGCCTGAAAGTTAGTTTACATGTAAATAAGTAATGAAAAAGAAGATTTATATTGCTGGATGCGGTGGCATGTTAGGTGAGGCCTTTTATCAACAGTTTAAGGACGATTATATCATCAAGTGTACGGACAAGGACGTGAATGCCGATTGGCTTTCATTCCTCGATTTCCGCGACTACGATGCCTATCGTAAGGATGTTGAGGACTTCCAGCCTGATTATCTGTTTCATCTTGGGGCTTACACTGATTTGGAGTGGTGTGAGCAGAATGCCGATGAAGTCTATCTGACAAACACACTATGCGTAGAGAATGCAGTCTATATTGCCAACTCGCTTGATATCCCGGTGCTCTATATCAGCACAGCGGGTATCTTTGACGGAAAAAAACAGCTCTATGATGATTGGGATACACCTAATCCTTTGGGGGTTTATGCCCGCTCAAAATATATGGGTGAGCGCTTTGTGGTGGAGAATGCTCGTCGATACCTTGTATGCCGTGCAGGTTGGATGATGGGCTCAGGTCCCTCGAAGGACAAGAAGTTCATTCAGAAAATCATGAAACAACTGAAAGATGGGAAAAAGGAACTCTTCATCGTAAATGATAAGGACGGTACGCCTACCTATACCCAAGATTTTGCCAAGACGGTGAAGAATCTGATACAGAAGGAATATTGGGGACTCTACAACTGTGTTTGTGGTGGACAGACTAGTCGGTTGGAGGTATGCCAGGAAATGCTTAAGATTTTAGGTTTGGAGAACGAAATTAAGATTAATGTAGTGTCTTCCGACTATTTTGCAAAGGAGTATTTTGCCGAGCGCCCAGCCTGTGAGCGTCTTTGGACTCGTAAGCTGAACCTGCGCGGTGTGAATGCTATGCGCGACTGGCATGAGGCTTTGAAGGACTATCTTGAGACATATTATAAAGGATATCTGGATGCTGAAGAATAGTGACTTGAACGAAGTGCTGCGGAAAAACGTGGCGCTATTGTCGAAACAGACGGAGCGTGAGGTGGGCATGATGCCTGCTACTGTTGCTCCATTGCCGTCGGTGGATCAGGTGAAGCGTATCGTGACGCTCGTGAAGAGCATTATCTTTCCCGACTATTTCAACAAGCGTCAGCCCGACGAGGGCATCCGTTCGTACTATATCGGTGTACATATGGAGGAATTGGCTACGCTGTTGACCAAGCAGATAGCACACGGACTGCAGTTCTGTGAGGACTGTGAGGCCATCCGCACGAAAGAACAGGTCTATACAGAGGCTGAGCGGCTGGCATTACTCTTCATCGAGTCGCTGCCAGAAATCAAACGACTGCTCTATACCGATGTGCAGGCACTGTTTGACAACGACCCGGCTGCACCTAACTACGGTGAGGTCATTTTCTGCTATCCATGCATGAACGCGATGACTCACTATCGTATCGCTCATAGGCTGCACGAACTGAAAGTGCCTGTCATCCCTCGTATCATCACGGAACAGGCTCACTCGAAGACGGGTATTGATATCCATCCAGGAGCCCAGATTGGTGAGTATTTCGCCATCGACCACGGTACGGGTGTCGTGATTGGCGAGACCACTATCATCGGCAGTCACGTGACGCTCTATCAGGGTGTGACGCTCGGTGCCAAGAGCTTTAAGTACGACGAGCAGGGAAATATGCTGAACATTCCGCGTCACCCCATCATAGAGGACTATGTGACGGTCTATTCGAACGCCTCTATCCTGGGGCGCATCACCATTGGTCATCACTCGACCATCGGTGGTAATATCTGGCTGACGCACAGTGTGCCGCCAAACTCAAGGATCCTCCAGTCGAAGGCTGTAGATGCCGCCTTCACCGACGGTGCTGGTATATAAAAGCAAATACGAAAGCAAAAAGAATGGCAAATCCATCGTCGGGTTTGCCATTCCTTTTTTGTTCTATTCCTATTTCTATTTCCCGGCTATCTTCTTCAGCGCCTTGGCAAAGCGGCCTGTAGCTACGCTGGCACCATTGTCGCTGACATAGAGACTGTCGCTGTCGGCTTCTCCACGGGTATTGGCTCTTGTGCGGTAGCGGCCCCAATTCCAAGATCCTACGTTACGAAGACTGAAGTCGTAGGTGCGGTTGTCCCAGTCGAACATCGTCCCCTCGAAGTAGTCGTAGCTGATACGATAGTCGCGCCAGTCTATCCTTACGTTGTTCCAGGTGGGGGCGTCGTAATAGATGTAGATGTTACCGTTTGTTACTTCCCAGCGGAAGGAGCTGTAGGCGAACTCACGATCATTATAGACATTATAGTCGGCCTCGTAGCCATAGCCGCTTGTGACATAGCCATAGCGGTCGTAGCCACCACCGTCGAAACGCCACACGGTATAGTATTCGCCATCCTTGAAGGCATCGCCCCAACGGTTGACATAGTAGGTCTGCAGATTTCCCTTCCAGTTGCCGTTGATCAGATAGTTGGCAATCCTTTCGTCAGTATCGCAGCTGGTCAGTGCAAAGACTGACAACGTCATGAGGAGGTAAAAATATAACTTCTTCATAATCGTAACTCTTTAAATGGTTTCACGCTGCAAAGATAGGTGAAAATAGCCCACATGGCAAGAGATTTCTCCTATTCGTCGATAGGGGTTTCCCTATTCTTGTTTTTTCTTACCGAATTCCGGGTCGATCTTCAGCGCAGCGGTCACAAGGTAGGTCATCGCACAGGCTGCTACCACGATGAGGAAGAAGGTGGGATAGCCTACACTCTCCTGGAGTGCACCAGCGAAGAGACCGGGGATCATCATCGAGAGCGCCATAAAAGCCGTACAGAGGGCATAGTGGGCTGTCTTGTACTCTCCCTGACTATAATAAATAAGGTAGAGCATGTAGGCCGAGAAGCCGAAACCATAACCGAACTGTTCGATAAAGACACAGACATTGATGATCAGCAGACTCTCGGGCAGTGCATAGGAGAGATAGACATAGACGAGGTCGGGCAGGGTGATAGCGAGTACCATCGGCCATAACCATCGTTTCAGACCGTCGCGACTGGCAAGGATACCTCCGAGAATGCCTCCGAGGGTCAGGCCGATGACACCAACGGTGCCCTGTACCAAACCATATTCGGCTGGTGAGAGTCCGAGACCTCCCTTCGCGGTGGCATCGATCAGGAAGAGGGCGCTGACCTTGGCCAGGAGTCCTTCTGGCATGCGGTAGAAAAGCATGAAGCAGATGCCTGCCCATACTTGTGGCTTCTGGAAGAACGTCTTCAGGGTGTGCCAGAATTCCAGCAGTATCTGCTGACCGTTCATCTTCTCCATGCCTTTGTCTTCTGTAGGACGGGGCAGGATGTAGTGATGCCACAGCCAGAAGGCGATGAAGAGACCGGCCATACCATAGAAGGTGATACTCCAGGAGTACTTGATATTACGGGTGATCACCTCAAGGTTGCCAGCCAGCATCACGAGCAGGCCCTGCCCGAAAATGGTGGCGATGCGATAGAAGGTGGAACGGATGCCTACGAAGTAAGCCTGGTCGTGTTGCTCCAGTCCCAGCATATAGAAGCCGTCGGCTGCAATGTCGTGGGTGGCGCTCGAGAAGGCCATCAGCCAGAAGAAGGCCAGCGAGCCCTGAAGCCAATAGGGCGCTGGGATGGTGAAGGCCACACCTCCGAGTGCCGCACCGATGAGCAGCTGCATCGCTACTATCCACCAGCGCTTAGTCTTGATGATGTCTATAAACGGACTCCAAAGTGGCTTGATGACCCAAGGCAGATAGAGCCAAGAGGTATAGAGCGTGATGTCTGTGTTGCTGAGCCCAAGTCGTTTGTACATGATGAGTGAGATGGTCATCACTGCAACATAGGGAATACCCTCGGCAAAATAGAGGGTGGGCACCCAGGCCCATGGCGTTTTTTTGTTCATTTATTCAGTCGTTTAGAATTGTTTGTTATTCATAAATTTTCTGGATTTCGGCACCACGATAATAGAAAAGCAGAATCTCATCGTAGCGTTTGCCTTGTTCGCCCATCACGGCAGCACCGATCTGACAGAGCCCGACACCATGTCCCCAGCCTTTGCCGTGAAGGATGAAACGGTCGCCCTGCTTCTCTACGTCGAAAGCAGAACTGTAAAGATGAGTCTCACTGAGGGCTCGGCGTATTTCGAGCTCTTTGCCGATGGTGAGTGTCTTCTTGGTGCCGACGATCTTCAGTTTCCAGATACGGCCGCTCTTGCCTCGGGCTATGGGAATGAGATCGGTGATCTCGCCAAAATCCTCCTTCAACTTGCGGCAGACGAGTTCGGAGAGCGCCTCACGGGTGTATTCCACCGTCCAGCGATAGAAATCGGGTGTCTCCTGATCGTAGTCGTTCAGGACTTGCGAGAGGATATGCTTGTCTGTCGTATCACAGTATGGGTCGTGGAAGCTGGTGAGGTAGGGTTTCGGCGTGTCTTCCCAACAGTATTGGAACTCCTCGGTCTCACCGCCGCAGCACTTCGAGAAACGTGCGTCGCAGATATCGCCATCGTAGGTGAGAATCTGTCCGCGGGTCTCATGGATGGCCTCTGCCACATGAGGACTGGTGGCTTTGGTGATGCCTTGATAACGCTGACAGTGGTCGTCGGCACAGACATCGAAGATCGTGTGGTCTTCGCGATCATACCAGCGGATGATCTCATCGTCTTTCTTCGTGAATGAGAAGAAGCTGTTTTCACCGTTTTCGTGCTGACGGCGCTTTTCCATCTGAGCCAGCAGCCAAGAACGCGAAATCACGGCATGCGCCTTCAGGAACTCAGGCGACGATGTGGCCGACATCTCACTGGAAATGACACTCGTCAGGTATTTCTCTACAGGCAGTTCGTTGATGGCTACTATCTTGTCGGCTTCTACGACCAGACGTAGCGTACCTTCAAATGTCTGTGTCTCCTTGCGCTCCCAGTGGAAGTTGAGGCCAATCGTGACATCCTTGACAGAGAAAGAGGCATCGTCGGCCTGTGGGGTGAACGTGAGCTCACGGTACAAGGTGCCTCGCCAGCGTATGCCGCCTTCTGAGAACTCCACCGTCTGCTCGCCGGTAATCATCTCTCCCTTGGCGATATAGGGCTTGTTGAGCGAGAAGGATATCTTGTCGGCACTGATGATGCCCACCGTGACGTCGGGCTCCTTCTGGCTCTGGAGATTGAATGATTTCTGACTGGAGAGTTCCTGCAAGCGTATGACGACTTGCTGCAGTTCTTCCTTGGTGAGCGACACCTCTCTGAGAATGTTAAGGGCCATCTCTGGCGTCAGCCGCTCATAGTCTTCCTGTCGGGGCGCAATGATCAGTCCTGCCATATCGAGGGCGCCCGGACTGATGATAAACTGTTCTGAGCCTTCGGCATAGTAGCAGTCAGGACGATGCTTGCGACGTGGGAAAACGACCGAGAGGAACTCATCATGGCGACGCCAGCTGACGATGTTCATCATCGGCTCTGTCTCGTCTTCCTTGATGGGCAGTGCCTCGTAGAGACGCAGGAAGAGCTGTTCATCGCCGTATTGTGTATGGCTGCGGATAAGCAGGGCAGGACAGGGGTATTCGTTGATGATGGAGATGTCTTCATTGTCGTTGAGGCTGATGACCTTTGTCAGGTTACGGCTCAGTCGCTGCCAGGAGAGCTGGAGGGGCAACACACCGCTTGTGCCTGCCTGGAAGTGGGCGTGATCGGGAGCTGAGGCTCCACATTTCGGACCGTTATAGAAGACCATCATCTCGGGATACTCTTCCAGAAGTTTATGGATCTCACTATAGTTGTCGTGGATCTGTTGCGGCTCATGTTTCACACAGGGAATCGTAAAGTGGATAGGCAGGATGGGGAAGGGGTTGACGAGCAGGTCAAACTGACTGTCGATGTTCTTCTTCACCTGTTCCTTCGGACGATTCTGCTCACAGAGGAAGCAAGGTCGCTTGGCGAGTGCCTGCTTGTCGATACGGGCTCCTGTCGAGACCATTCTGGCAGGGTTCCATTGTACTTGTATCGTTGAGGCGCCAACGGTCAGTTCACGGGTCTTGACGTTGCGCAGGTCATGATAGCGCAGGCGGGCATCCTCCCATTTCTCCAGTTGACGGTTGAAGAATCGCATCAGGGGCGAGTCGTTCATCAGTTCCTGCTTGCCTTGCAGCATCTGTTTGCGGGCCATGATCTCCAGCGTGCGCAACTGATCTTTATAGAGGTTGTTCGCATTGATCTTGTCGATGCTCAGGGCTGCATCGCTGTTTCCGCCCCAGCGGCGACAGAGATAGAGCTCTGAGAAGATGCGCCCGATACGATAGTGACGGGAGAAAATCAGACCTAACGCATAATCCTCACCGTAGCTTGTATTGGGGAAGCCTATCTGGCGCAGCAGTGGAGTGAAGAAGGCCCGAGGAGCACCGAGTCCGTTGATACGGAGTGCATTGTTGGGACCATTCTCGTCGGTCCATTCCTGATGGTCGATGATGCCTGGCGGCAGCGTGTTCAGTTCAAAGTCGCACATGCGGTACGAACCGATGACCATCGCAGCATTCTGCTTATAGAATGCTTCTACCACTTGTTGCAGTGTCTTTGGCGAGGAGTAGAGGTCGTCGCTGTCCAGTTGGACGGCAAATCGTCCGCAGCGGTCGTCATTGATGGCGACATTCCAGCAGCCGCCGATACCTAAGTCTGTGCGCTCAGGGATGATATGCACGAGACGCTCGTCGTGGAAGCCTTTCAGCAGTTCGGTGGTCTTGTCGGTAGAGTGGTTGTCCACCACGATCACATTGAACTTGAAACTGGCTTTCTGAGCCAGAGCGCTGTTCACGGCATCACAGATGGTCTTCTCGCGGTTGAAGACGGGAATGACGACTGAGGCCTCTACCTCGAATTCCTGTTCGTTGAAGTCTGGACGACGATAGTACGAAGGATCGATCTTGGCACCGATTTCTGCCAGATGGGTCGTAGCAGCCTGTTCCATCTCTATCTGTACCTCACGGTTACGAGGATTGACATAGTCGAACTGCTTCACCCCAGAGGCTCGCGTATCCGTCTCTTCCTCCGTATAGAGTTTCTCACAGATATGGAAAAGCTGTCCGTTGCGACTCAGGAAGAGTCGGAGGGCATAGAGTCCTGCATGCTGATAGTCGCTCTCGCCGGCCTGCATGGCAAAGGTGTGGAGCAGCGGCGTCTTGATGAGCAGCAGTGAACCGAAATCGAAGTCGTCGCGGATACTGCCTGCCTGATAGTCAATCACGGGGTGTGGCTGGCGCTTCCCATCGATCATGTCGTAATGGTCAGCATAGACCATCGCCGCGTCAGAGTCAGAGGCAATGCGCAGCATGCGGTCAAGGGCGCCAAGTCCCAGTTCCAGCTGCGTAACCTTCGTCTGCAGCAGTACATAGTCGGCCTTCGCGTTCTCAGCAATGCTCATGATGGTATTGCTGCTGTTCAAGTTGCCGACCTCTATCTGGTAGCAGTCTTTCAGCTGTTGCGCCTCTGTCTCTGGAATAGGCTGTGTGACGAGTAGGAATATGTGTTGTATCGTCTTGCTTCCCCTCAGTTGCGACACGATTTGAGAAGCGGCCTGAGGGTCGTTGTAAGGCAGGAAACAGTCTATTTTTTCTCTCATGGGGTATTTTTATATTAATAATAAGGTGCAAATTTCGCAATATTTTCCGAGAATACCAAATAATTCAAGTTTTTTTTCTACCTTTGCACCCAAAAACGGGAAATGGACAACGAGAAGACCGTATTGCTTGGGATGTCACCTGACGAACTGAAGATGGTCGTGAAAGAACTGGGCATGCCTCAGTTCACGGCGGGACAGATTCTGAAGTGGCTGTATCAGCATCATGTGAGGAGCTTTGATGAGATGACGAACATCTCAAAGGCGAATCGTGAGTTGCTGGCTGCCCGTTTCGTCGTTGGGGCTATGGAACCCATCGACTGTCAGCGCTCTGTGGACGGGACTGTCAAATACCTTTTTCCCGTTAGGTGTGCAGTCTCTGGCGAGCCGTCTCAGAAATTCGTGGAGACTGTCTATATCCCTGAGAGGTCTCGTGCTGACGGCAACGACGGTGTAGGCGAGCGGGCTACTCTGTGTGTGTCCTGTCAGGTCGGTTGTAAGATGAACTGCCTCTTCTGCCAGACGGGTAAACAGGGGTATGAGGGCAGTCTGACGGCTGCCGACATACTCAATCAGATATATGCCTTGCCTGAGCGCGATACCTTGACGAATATCGTGTTTATGGGACAGGGAGAGCCGATGGACAACCTCGATGCCGTGCTTCGTGCTACCGAGGTGCTCACTGCCGACTATGGCTATGCCTGGAGCCCTAAGCGCATCACCGTCAGCAGTGTCGGCATCAAAGGCAAACTGAAACGTTTCCTCGATGAGAGTGAGTGTCATGTAGCCATCTCGATGCACTCACCGCTGCCAGAACAACGCCGCCAGTTGATGCCCGCCGAAGGGCAGATGTCGATCACAGAGGTGGTCAGCCTGCTGAAACAGTATGATTTCACCCACCAGCGTCGCTGCTCGTTCGAGTATATCTGCTTTGCAGGTCTCAATGACACGACGACGCATGCCCGTGAGATCATCCGACTGCTTGAGGGACTGGAGTGTCGCGTCAACCTGATACGCTTTCACGAGATTCCTGGTGTGGATTTGCCTGGAGCCGACGAGAAACGTATGGAGGCACTGCGTGACTATCTGACGCGACATGGCGTGTTCACCACCATCAGGGCGAGTAGGGGACAGGATATCTTTGCTGCCTGCGGACTCCTCTCGACGGCGGTAAAAGGTAAAAAGGTTAAAAAGTAAAAGAAAAAGACGTAAAGATATATGGAAGACAGAAAAATTCGTGTGGCTATCACGCACGGTGATACGAACGGAATAGGATATGAGGTGATTCTCAAGGCTTTTGAGGATCCCGAGATGCTCGAACTGTGTACGCCTATCATATATGGTTCACCCAAGGTGGCTACCGCCCATCGAAAGGCAATGGGGATAGAGACGCAGTTCAGCGTGATCAATAGCGCAGAGAATGCCAAGGATAATAAAGTGAATCTGTTGGCAGCAGTCCCTGACGAGATTGAAGTGAAATTCGGACAGCCTACGGAGGAGTCGGCTGAGGCTGCCCGCAAGGCGATGGCCAAAGCGAAGGAAGACCTTCAGAAAGGGCTTTATGACGTGCTGGTGACTGCTCCAGTGGTGCCTGCTGGTGGTCCCGTTCGTGAGGAGAAGGCCCTCACGATGATGGTCTGCGAACATGTGCGTATTGGCCTCGTGACGACTCATCTGCCCATCAAGGATGTGGCTGAGGCTATCACCACTGAGAAGATTGTCGATAAGGGGCGCATTTTCCATACCAGTCTCCGTCGCGACTTCCGCATCTCTAATCCCCGTTTGGCCATCCTCGCGCTGAATCCTCAGATGGGAAATGAAGAGGAACAGGTGATCAAACCTGCTGTTGATGAGCTCGAAAAGAGTGGCATCCAGGCCTTTGGTCCCTATCTTGCCGATACCTTCTTCGGTGATGCGCTCTATCTCGATTTCGATGGCGTGCTGGCGATGTACGACGATCAAGGCACCGTGCCTTTCAGATCGATTGCACAGGAATATGGTGTGAAACTGAAGGCTGGCATCTCGGCTATTGTCGTAACCCCTGACCATGGACCCGCATTCGACATTGCCGGCAAGGGCGTTGCCGACGAACTGTCCCTACGACATGCAATCTACACGGCCATTGATATGTATCGTCACAGAGCTGAATACGACGAGCCTATGGCTAATCCGTTGCCTAAGCTCTATCATGAGAAACGTGAGGATGGTGAGAAGGCTCGCTTCGCCATTAAGGCCAAGAATCAGTTCAAAACACCCCCTGAAAAGTGATTTTCCGTTAAAAATCTGCCAGAATTGCAGTTATTTCAAAAATAATATGTAATTTTGTCAGCTCAATGAAGACGACAGAACTTCAGACCATCAAACAACGGTACAGCATCGTGGGTAACTGCGAGGCGCTGAACCATGTACTCGATGTGGCTCTACAGGTCGCACCGACCGACTTGAGCGTGCTCATCGTCGGAGAAAGTGGTGTGGGTAAGGAAATCATTCCTCGAGTCATTCACGATAATTCACCTCGTCGCCGCGAGAAATACTTTGCCATCAACTGTGGCTCTATTCCTGAAGGCACGATCGACTCTGAGCTTTTCGGTCATGTGAAGGGCTCTTATACTGGCGCCTTCAACGACTCGCCTGGTTATTTCGGAGTAGCTAACAAAGGTACGCTCTTCCTCGATGAGGTGGGTGAGTTGCCGCTTGCTACGCAGGCAAGACTCCTGCGTGTGCTTGAGACGGGCGAATATATCCCTGTAGGTGGTACTGAAATCCGAAAGACCGATGTACGCATCGTGGCTGCCACCAACGTCAACATCCGTCAGGCCATCAGCGAGGGGCGCTTCCGTGAAGACCTCTACTACCGATTGAACTCCATCCCCATCCAGATGCCGCCGTTACGCGAGCGTGGTGAAGACATCATCCTGCTGTTCCGCCTCTTTGCCATGCAGATGGCTGAGAAATACAAGATGGACCGCATCGTACTGGACGAGGGAGCCAAGCAGCTCCTGTTGCGTTATAAGTGGCCGGGCAATGTGCGCCAGCTGAAGAACATCACGGAGCAAATCTCCATCCTCTCGCCCGAGCGACTGATCACAGCCGATGTGCTGCATCGTTTCATTCCTCAGGATCTGGAGACGACGCAGTTGGCAAGGATTCCGCGTGAAGGTGGTGACCATAGCTTTGAGAATGAGCGCGAGATACTCTATAAGATTCTTTTCGAACTCCGAGGCAATGTCAATGATATGCGTCGGGAAATGGGCGCCCTGAAGAAACAGCTAGACGATGTCAGAAGCGCGTCTGCCAATGTTTCGGCTCCGCTTCCTACCACACAGCTGGCCCCTACCCATCCGAGTGCCTCGGCTTATGACATCCAGACACCAGCCTATGTCACAGAAGACGCTGTGGCTGAGGAATATGTGGAGCCTGAGAAGGAACAGGAGAACCTGAATCTCAGCGACTTGAGCAAACAGATGCTCGAAAAGGCGCTTGAGCGTAATCACGGCAATCGGAAGAAGGCCGCTCAGGAACTTGGTATCAGTGATCGTACACTCTATCGCAGACTTAAGCAGTATGGACTTGACAAATAAGATTCTCAGATGTGCTGCAATGGCCTTCATGGCCATCGGCCTTACAGCCTGCTCCGTCAGTTATAAGTTCAACGGAGCCAGCATCGACTATACGAAGACGAAGACCATCCAGATAGCGGAGTTCCCCATTCGAAGCAGTTATGTGTGGGGTCCGATGGGAGCGCTCTTTAACAATGAGTTGAAGGCTCACTACCTCGATCACACTCGTCTTGTACAGGTAAAGCGCAATGGCGACCTCAAGCTCGAGGGCGAGATTACCCGCTACGAACAGCGCAACAAGTCAGTCTCTGCTGAAGGCTATTCGGCAATGACCGAACTCTCGATGACAGTCAATGTGAGGTTCACGAACAATCAGAACCACAACGATGACTTCGAACAGCAGTTCACGGCTACACAGAGTTTCGATACCCGTCAGTCGCTCAATGCCGTACAGGAGGAACTCGTCTCAAGGATGATACGCGATATCTGCGATCAGATCTTCAATGCAACCGTCGCTAACTGGTAATGCCGAATCACTAAATGGAACGGATAGTAGAACTCATTCAACATCCTGAGCGCCTCGATCGCGATACACTCTATGAGCTGCGGTCGATGCTGGCACTCTATCCCTACTATCAGAATGTCAGACTGTTGATGCTGCAGAACCTCTATCTGCTTCATGATCCTACGTTCGACGAGGAATTGCGCCGGGCAGCCATTTATATCACCGATCGCCGTGTGCTCTTCAATTTGATAGAGTCTGCCCACTACCAGATACGCCCTAAAAAGGAAGATACGGAGCCGCAGCAGGCGCCTCACGAGTCGCGCACGTTGTCTCTCATCGACACGTTCCTCGACTCCATCCCTAAGGAAGAGGAGAAGCCGGCAGAGCCCAAACGCAAGCCGACGCCTGCCGATGCTGCCGTCGATTATGTCGCCTATCTGCTGGAGACAGAAGGTGATAAGGCTGCAGAAGCGGAGAGCATCCCGGAAATGCCTGGACAGGACCTGATAGATTCGTTCATAAAAAGTGACAAACGTAAGTTCGTCCTCAATGAGGAACCCCTGTTGTCACCTCCAGCTGAGTCTGTAGCTGAAAATGAGTCGGAAGAGCCCGAAGAAGAGTATTTTACCGAGACATTAGCCCGAATTTACATAAAACAGGGCAGATATTCGAAAGCTTTGGAAATAATTCAGCGATTAAGTTTGCAAGTTCCGAAAAAAAATGCTTACTTTGCAGACCAAATCCGTTTTTTGGAGAAATTGATTATTAATAACAATAAAAATAAAAAGTAAAAAAGATGTACACATTATTTGTAATTCTTATCGTGATTGCAGCACTGCTGATGATCGGCATTGTGCTTATTCAGGAGTCAAAAGGCGGCGGTCTTGCATCTAACTACTCCCAGTTCAATCAGATTGGTGGTGTTCGCAAGACGACGGACTTTATCGAGAAGACCACTTGGGGTCTTGCTGCTGCAATGGTTCTGCTGAGTGTGGTTTGCGCTTATGTCGCTCCTACAGCGTCTTCAGAAGGTTCTGTGATGGAGAACTATCAGGCTCCCGCCACCAATCCGAACAATCTGCCAGGCTTTGGTGCCAGCCAGCAGAAGGATGCTCCTGCAGCTCCTGCTACGACTGCACCTGCTCAGGAAGCTCCCAAAGCTCCTGCTCAGCCTGCAAAATAAAGTTTTTTAGAAAAAAAGTGCGGGAATTGTTTGGTAATCTCGAATAATTCCCGTACCTTTGCACCCGCAAATCCGAAAGGACGCGCATTCGTTCATAAACATGGTGCCCGTAGTTCAGTTGGTTAGAGCGTCAGATTGTGGTTCTGAATGTCGACGGTTCGAGTCCGTCCGGGCACCCCAACAAGAAAAGTCCTGTAATCCAAGAGATTACGGGACTTTTACTTTTCCAGAGTATCAAATTTTGATGGAACATTGATGGAACATTTTTAAGTTGTTCCATCAATTATGGAGCTGAAACCTCATCGGTATTTAAATACAATCAGAATTGTATTCAAATAGCGACAAGTTACGTTCAAATACATGCAGGCAACTTCTTTAGATCACCCAATAGACAACTTTATAGACAACCCTTTCGGAAATTAGAGTTGTTCCAATAGCTCTCTGCCCTTCTTCGTCAGATAGTATGATTGCATTGGATGGTTCGGCGCCTCTGGGTAGAGCATAGCAATGTAGCCAGCTTCAATGTTTGGTGCAATATATGTGCTCACAAATCCCTTTCTGTCCTTTCTCTGCATCGATTCCATTAAGGCTTTAAGATTTGAGCCATTTGTTCCAATAGCAGACAATAAAGCTTTTATATGCTTAACTTTTGCCATCTCACGTTTTGAGGTTGTGGGGGTTGTGGGGGTTGAGGGGGTATTAACTTGTGGGGTTGTGGGGTTGAGGGGTAAACTTGTATGGTTGTATGGTTGTATGGTCGCGCGTTTGAACGTGACCCATACAAATGCAGCATTTTGATTGAACTCTGGCTCCGGAAGATTTGCTCTCTTACAAGCATCAACCATACGGCCTACGCCACTGCCCCAGTTCTCCAAGAACGTAGTCTTAAACAGTACGTCAGCAATAGTCGGGTTCTGAGGATATGAATGATGAGATTGTTTGATGGTCTCAACAGTCAATTCGTCTGGCAAATGGCCGGTATTCTCAATCTCTACGCGATCATCATAGATAGCAATGCCAACAGAACTACTTGTATTATGGAACATCCTGTGACAAAGGGCATTTGTCAGAGCCTCACGCAACGCTTCGGCAGGAATCTCCAATTTCTCTTCTCTCGTAAAGCCCACTATCTTGCCACTGAGTGAAAGATGTTTGAAGAAGAACGCCATACCAGCATCAAGCAATGTGAAGAAATTGCCGTATGCTCTTTGGTTGTCGATGAATTCCATCTTGTCATTGCCACGAAAGCGAGCCATACGAAGCAAGAACTGAGGGAATTGGCTTGTATCTCGGAGGAATAATGCTGCTGCTGCATTTTTCAGTTTCCCGTTTGTGGTAAGTTTCAATTTCTTCACAAGACTCTCCGTTGTTTCCATTAGTGACGATTCTGGCATCCTACCGCGTTCCACACCAAGCCGGACACCACCACGAATACGTTGTTCCTCCAAATCTGCGATGGTGATACCTTCGCAAATATGATCTTCCCACTTATAGCGATTAGACTTGCTGCGCATCAGACGGTCTTCAAAGATTTCCCGAGGCATGACCACTGTCGTACTTTCTATCCGCATATAGGGCTTATTGTCGTATGTAAATGGTGCGTCCCAATAAGAAGGGGCATCCAAATGGATAGCAATAACCTGATAGCCTGGACGATCTGGCACATCTATGTATTCAACAGGCAGGTCTATCAATGGCTCCAGTTTTGCTATCTCTCTGGCAATCTCTTTCCGCGTGTTATCAGTCACTTCCTGTCCCAGTATCTTCAGTGTGGTTGGGGCAATACCAAAGAACAGCCAGCCACCAGCAGTATTTAGGAAGGCACAAGCTGAACGCATACCATCCTTCAACTCGCCCGTTGTTTTCTTCATTTCTAACGTACGAGTCTCGTCACCTCGTATGATCGTTTTTACATCCTCTATTGTCATAATCGTCTATATTTCTACTATTTCGTTTGCAAATTTACAAATAAAATGTGGGTTAACAACCTTTTTCTATGTACGATACATCGTTTTTCCACTATCTGCCGTCTGATTAGGATCCTCCAACCAGATCATTCCCCTTTGGAAAGGCTCTTGGTATTCTTCGCCAAACTTTTCTGTAAACAAATGCCAATTCTTGATTTCATTCACTACATTTGTCATATCACAGAGTTACCCATTTTGTTTTATCCCTTAATTCCGCAACACTTTGATTTAACTTTATTTATAAGTTCCTGAGCAACAAAAAGTTGCTCAGGATTTTGCCATGTCAGATTTTTCACTTATCTTAGTGTTGCAAATCAAAACAAGCG